>Ga0208041_1002185_pt1 | contig 10779 bp, 7 predicted proteins | sample AD_SCU002_MetaG_FD_184453 | JGI IMG/M metagenome (GOLD analysis project Ga0208041, IMG submission 184453) | Active sludge microbial communities of municipal wastewater-treating anaerobic digesters from China - AD_SCU002_MetaG (SPAdes) (version 2) | ecosystem: Engineered > Bioreactor > Anaerobic >...
TGGACGAATCTTGAAAAATCGGCTGAAATGAGGTTTCCAAATGAATGACGGAAAGTTGACGATAGATTTAAGTGGGGTGGGGAATGATATTCCGACAAAGCTGGGGAAAAGTAGACCGACGTTGACAGGGGGTTAGGGGTTGTTTGGAGGCGGGGTTTTCAGTTCCCGCCCGGTTTATCTTTTTTTGGCAAAATTATTCCTTGAGGGAGTGATAAATCTTTGAATATTCCAGCTCACACCGGCAGACAATATTCAAAATATAGTTGCTCAATCAAACACAAGACCCGGCATTTGCTGTAATCCCACCGATTCTCGTAAGCCACTTTCACAGCGCGCCGGGAGTATATATGAGGCATGAACACCATTCGTCTCCATGCAGAACCTGCTTGAAATCATATTCGATGATCTTCGAGAGGCTGTTGTTCTATTTCTTTTTGTTATTGTGTTTGCAGCCGTATTCAGCGCATTCAGTGGTGTTACAGACAATTATATCGGCAACGAACAGACCAAAGAGAATATTGAGAGTATACAGGCTATCTCAATCAATGGAGTATATCTTTTCATTGCAGTAAGCGGGATAGCGACGGTCCTGGCACTTATAGGGTGGATCACCGGATTTTTTGAGAGTATCCTGAATATGATGCAGTTTAGCCGATGACAGAGGGAGGGAACAGATCCTACCCCCTCCCTAACAACGCCTTCAGTTCGCTCAGGTTATCCAGGATCTCCTTCTCCAGAGCCTCAATCTTCTCGATGATAACTTCCGGAGGCTCGTACTCAACTTCCTCGTATTCGATCTCCTTGTAGCGGGATATCGAGAGGTCGTAGTTGTTCGCCTGGATCTCCTCGACCGGCACATAGAAGCACTTCGCCTTCCGGTCGGTCGGGTTTGTGTCTCTCCGCTTCCCGAACTGCTCGATGATATCCGGGATATCGCCCTTACCGTCGATGAATGTCCGCTTGTCGTCGAGCGAGTAACCGTCCGCCTCCATGTCGTAGAACCAGACCTTCCCGGTCTTTCCGCCCTTCACGAAGATCAGCACGGCGGTCGAGACCCCCGCATAGGGCTTGAAGATCCCGGAGGGCATGGAGACGATCCCCTCCAGTTGATTCTCCTCAAGGAGCATCCGGCGGAGCTCCTTATGCGCTCTGGAGCTCCCAAAGAGCACGCCGTCAGGTACGATAACGCCGCACTTCCCGCCTATCGTCAGGAGTTGTATCATCCGCTCGACTAAGAGCAGTTCGGTCTTCGTCGTGTTAAGCGAGAGGCTGTCGTTGATGTCACTCTTGTCGATGCTCCCCTTGAAGGGGGGATTGGCGAGCACGACGGTATAGCGCTCTTCTTCAGTGTAGCGCTTGGAGAGGGTATCTTTGAGTTCGATGTGAGGCGCTTTGATGCCATGCAGCATCAGGTTCATGAGCGATATGCGGGTCATCGTGGAGTCGAAGTCGAATCCGTAGAAGGTATCGCTCCAGAGTTTCTCCCAATGCTTCTGATCGGTGATGTTGTCGCCGATGAGATTGTGATACTCCCCCTCGCTGTCGACCTCAAGGAGGTCGGGGCTCGTGTACTTCCGGATGATATGCTCGTAGGCGTTGATGAGGAAGCCAGCCGTACCACACGCCGGATCGCAGATACGGTCGGTGATGTCAGGATCGACCAGTTCGACGATCATCCGTATGATATGACGCGGGGTGCGGAACTGTCCGTTCTTTCCGGCGGTGGAGAGCTGGGAGAGGAGGTATTCGTAGATATCGCCCTGAGTGTCGCGGTTTTGCGCCGTGATATTCATCTCGTCGATGAGAGCGACCGCTTCCTGGAGGAGGGAGGGCTTCGGGATCATAAAGACGGCGTCCTGCATCTGCCGGGCGAAGAGCGTCTTCTCCCCGTTATGGAGGGATTTGATGAAGGGGAAGACCCTGTCGCGGACATGTACAAGCATCTGCTCGGCAGGGTAGTGCTTCCAGCTCGACCACCGGCACTCCTCATGCTCCTCGAAGACCGACGTATACGGCACTCCCCGCGCTCGCGCTCGATTCTGCTCGACGACATCCATATCTTCGAGGCGCTTCATGAAGATGAGGTAGGACATCTGCTCGATGGACTGGAGCGGGTTTGACATCCCCCCGCTCCAGAAGCGATCCCAGAGGGTGTCGATCTTTGATTTAAGGTCGGGGGCGAGTTTCATGATATCACATACTTGGAATTCTTAAACCTTGACAATGATTATGGCAATTCATACTACTAGTTTCCCGTTAAAAGCGCGATTAAATAGGCTAGCGTTCATGAGCTCTATTTGGGATGCTGATAATTTTTGACTTTGAAGTAAGATTTCGTATTTTTTGATAGAATTTAGGAATTCTTGTTGAAGCGGGAGAGGAGGTACAATGATATTGAATTGCTTAATCTCATTTAAACCCAAGTCAGGTATTGCACTACTCCTCTTTTTACTAAGAGCATATCTCAGGAAATTCGGATTTTTAAGCAGATAGTAAAGAAACTTCAATTTAATTACATCTTTTTCCAGGCGAATTATGCACAGACTATAAGAGATTTGGAATTTCACATCCTTTGGTACTAACCTTACTTCACCGATAGTACCATATCGAGAATATATTATATCGCCATATTTTGGCTCGATTTTTTTTGAAAGTTGCTGAAAATCGTGCTCTGAAATCTTTTTAGCACCACTAAAATCAATACTATCGAGTGAATGAAAATCTTTTGTCGAAATATAATATATGCCCTCTTCAACTCCTATTGGCATCTTATGATCTACGTCTTTGATGGTTGCTAACTCTCCCAATTTTCTTACCTCCCATTTCATCCTATTACTGACTGGGTCGCCGAACATATTGTTAAAAAGGGATATGGATTGTTGCTGCATCAACGCATCCGCCTCTGCCCGCAGGCGCTGCGTTGCCTCTGCCTTCTCAAGAATGGCGACGATTTTGCGCTGGGTTTCAGGTGGTGGGACAGGTACGACCAAGTTCTGGATGAAACTTGTAGGGACTCTCTTTTGCCCAGCCGAACCGGTCATATTCTTCTCTGCTTGCTTACGGATTTTCTCCCAAAGTAAATAATAACGATAAAAATCCGGGATAACATTCCTCCCAAAGCGGATAACGTGAAATTCAGTGGAGGCAAATCCTAGCCTATTCTTGAGACCATCTGCAACTGCAATTTTGCCATTCTCCATGCAGGGGGTAATTTTTGCAAATAATAAATCCCCATTCCTTAGCGGAGTATAACCCTTAATAACCTCTTTAAGTGGCCTGTTTTGCGATAAGTCAATCTTCCCAGTCATCTCCTCCACATTGCTCATCGGAATAAACGAGACATCGATATCACCATTTACAGTGCTTTTATCGAATTTTGGGTTTATCTCTGAAATATTCTTCAGTTTCTGCCATTCCCACCCTTCAGGCAGCTTCTTTTCAATCAATGATTCTCACGCCTCCGCAAACAACTCCCGCTCCAGCCCCCGACAGATGCCGATAAACGCCTTCAGATCGCCCTCGTCAAACATCGGCATCGGTGCAGTACTCCCAAAATTCGTGAATGGAGCAAGGAATAGATCGTCCATTTCTATACGTCTCTTACGCATAAAAACGGTCTGAATCGTCCGGATGAAGTGGAGTTGGTCGGCGTTGTAGTGCTTATTACTCTCGATCATGTAGGTCTGAAACGCCTCTGCTATCTTCTCCTTCGGATCAGGCGCTTCATAGAGGCCGAAGAGTGACCGGATAAACTCCACGAGCGAGCCATACGGGTGACGCGGCGAGGCCTGCAACATCTCTTCGGTGACGTTCACCCCGGCCTCCGCCAGTGCCTCTTCGAGATCGTGAAGGTCGGCTTCGGTTATCGGGTCATCATGGAGGATCTTCTGGATGACAGGGTTATGGTCGGCCAGCTCCGTAACGCGCTTCTCGACCTTCTCCCTGAATGCCACCACGTACTCCGGAGCATCCTCCTTTAACGTCCATAGCGTGCGCTGCTCGATGATATCCCCCATGTCGATGACGATCGGCTCGTGTGCTTCCTTCGACATGTACTTCATGAGCGGGGCGACGTCCTCAACCAGCCCGATCGCATCCTCAAACGACAGACCCTTCCAGAAGGCATGGGTAAGCACCTCGTCCAGCCGCTCCTCCTTCTCCTTCACGATATTGAGCGTGCGGGGAAGATGGTCGACCATCTCCCCGATCTCCGGGGCCAACCGCTCGATCTCCTTCTCGTTGCCCTCCAGCACCGCGAGCGCGAGCCTTTCTGCCTTGACGGTGAAGGATGCCTCTTTGAGGTTCACGCCGGTCTGGAAGCGCATCAGGGGCATGATCGTGCTCTTCAGGTACTCCAGAGGGTCAAGCCCGACATTATCCCAGAGTTTTGGGGAGAGCGCTTTGGCAATCTCCCGCTCGTGCTCCCGGACGGTTACAGAGTCCATCGGAAGCGAGCGGATATCCTCTTCCAGCCTCTGCCGGACGACCGCCGCCCGCTCCACATCGCCCTGCTCCAGGAGCCGCTCCAGCTGCTTCAAGCGGAGGAAGAAGATCCGGCTCGTGATGGCTTCGGTCGGCTCGTTCTTCACTCCATCTGGATTCATACCCCAGTACTCGAAGTTATTCCAGAAGTCAAAGACCTTGAAATACTCTTTATGCCCGTCCGGCAACCATTCCCGGTGTTTGCACGCGGCATCCGATCGTGTGCCCCGCCCCAGCATCTGCCAGAACTTAATCTTTGAGAAGACGGGTTTGGCGAAGATGAGATTGCAGACCTCCGGGACGTCGATGCCGGTATCGAGCATATCCACCGAGATTGCCACGCGGGGGAAGGACTCGTGTTCGAAGTCGTGGATGAGGGCCTCGGCGCGGGGATCGTCCGAGACGATGATCCGCGCCAACCGTCCTTTGTACTCGGGATACAGGTCGTCGAATGCCTCATGCAGCCTTCGAGCGTGCTTCTTCGAGATGGCAAAGAAGATCGACTTTGCCGGAAGCGTCCCGGCCTGATCCATCTGGCAGCCCTCCATGAACTCCCGCACGATCGCTTCGGATGTCCCTTTGACGGCGACCTTCTTCTCCAGCTCTGTGCCCTCGAAGTTGATCTCATCCGGGTCGATCCCCTGCTCGATCAGCCGGTTGCGCTCACTCTCCGTCAGGTCGGAAGGTCGGAGGCCTTCGATCTGGAAGTGCGTCTGCGCTCCGATGATGCTTTTGCGGAAGTCGACCAGGACGCCGTCCTTCACCGCTTCGTCATACGAGTAAAGCGCGGTCGGTATATTGTCGTTACAGTGGAAGAACCGGAAGGTGTCCCGGTCGACCAGCTCGGCGGGTGTTGCCGTCAGTCCGATCTGCATCGCGTCGAGGTAGGTGAAGACGTCCCGCCACTTGTTGTAGATGCTCCGGTGCGCCTCGTCGGAGAAGATCAGGTCAAACTCTCCGGGAGAGATGCGGTATTGCCCGCGCTCATCCTTCTGAGTGTATATCTCCTGAAATGTCTGAATGGTGGAGACGTACAGCCGCTTTTCTTTATTGTATATGCCGTGCAGGATCTTGTCCTTGGCCTCGTGGGGGAAGAACTCCAGAAAGCCCTTATTCCACGCCTGATCGCGGAGCGCCTTGCGGTCGGCGAGGAAGAGCACTTTCTGCGCACGGTTCTCCCGCAGGAGGGCATCGATGATCGCCATCGCAACGCGGGTCTTGCCCGTCCCGGTCGCCATGACGATCAGCCCTTTGCGGTGGCCTTTACGGATATGCTCCAGCACGCGCTTGACGTTCTCGATGCTCTTTGAACGGTCGACAATGCGGGTATTGATCTCGATCGATCGGGTTGGATCGATCTTCTGGATCTGGAAACGGAGCCGCTCCAGGTCTTTCTGCGCGTAGAAGCCCTTCAGCAGCCTGAGCGGGTAGCGCTCACGGTCCCAGAACCATATCTCGTAGCCGTTGGAGAGGAAGATGAAGACGTCTCTCCCGGTCTGCCGTTTGATATCGTCGGCATATTGCTCCGCCTGCTTCTGCCCGATGAGCGGGTCTTTCGAGGTGCGTTTGGCTTCGATGATGGCGAGCGGAGCGCCGAGACTATCGAGCAGGAGGTAGTCGACGTACTTGCTCTCCAGATCGTTCTTGAGCGTCTCGGAGACGGTTTTATAGGAGTGTGCGAGAAAGTCGGATTGCTTGGTATCGACTTCGGGAATGACAGAAGCGCGGTTCATAACGTCCCATCCCTGTTCTTTGAGATAGATGTCTATTTTCTCTTTCCGCGTCTGAAATTCGTTTAAATCCATGGGAGACCTCACAGCCAGGAGAATAGGAGAAGCGAGTACCCTATTCATTAATTACTCAAAACGGGCGTGTAAATAAGGGTTGTGAAATCCTCGTGACCGTTCGTGACCGCAATTTACCTTTGCCGAAGGAGAATTATGGCGGGGGAAGAGAATTGGCGACCGGATAAATTTCTGGAGAAAATGCGATTCATTAGATGGATTCGATCACCCGCAAAAAGCCTCATCGCGCAGGAGAAAATCGCACTGTATATAAACTCGTCCGAGCCAAAGACATATTAACCATGAATCCAGGGTTTTCACGGCCAATGCCGCAATTCTCTCGCAGCTTGACCCTCATCACGCAGTTATTCCGGGATAAATGCTATCTACGGGGATCTTTTGGAGGAGTTGGCGAATGACCATTCAGAAGTACGCAGTAAACCAGTACTCAGTTCAGGCGCTCCTGACCTGGGTGCAGACGGGTGCAATAGCCATCCCGGAGATACAGCGACCATTTGTCTGGTCAGCCACGCAAGTACGTGACCTCATCGATTCGCTCTATACGGGCTACCCGGTAGGATACCTGATAGCGTGGAAGAATCCTCACGTCCGTCTTAAGGATGGGAGCATATCCGAAGGGAAGCGGATTCTGATCGACGGCCAGCAACGGGTTACCGCGCTCATGTCGGCACTTTTGGGTATGAGCGTGATCAACAAAGATTACAGAAAAGTGAATATCACCATTGCCTTCAATCCCATCGAGCAGAGATTCGAGGTGACTAACCCAGCCATCCAGAAAGATAAGCAATGGCTTCCGAATATTGCGGATGTACTCTCACCTGAAGTGAAGATGCTTCGACTTGTCAAAGAATACTGTGAGCAGAATGAAGGTACGGATCAAGACGAGATCTACGATAGTATTGAGCTGTTACGTGGTATCGTTAACAATCATATCGGGCTCATAGAATTAGATTCGGATCTGGATATCGAGACGGTAACGGAGATTTTTATCCGTATTAATTCGAAAGGGACTGTCTTAAGCCAGGCAGATTTCGTCATGTCGAAGATTGCGGCTAATGATGTCTACGGCGGCAACCTTCTTCGGAAGTGCATCGATTATTTCTGTCATCTGGCGATCGCACCTGAATTCTATGAGCAGATCAAGGAGTCGGATACAGAGTTTGCAAACACTGACTACTTCTCAAAGATGAGCTGGCTCCGCAAGGAAAATGATGATCTGTATGACCCCTCCTATACCGATATGCTCCGTGTGGCCTTCATGTCGGAATTCCAGCGCGCGAAGCTGGGAGATCTGGTTGCGCTCCTTTCGGGGAGAAATTTCGAGACACGCGAGTATGAGGAGACGATTGCGGAGCAGTCATTCCGGACGCTTGAGAAAGGCATCATGCGATTCATGAACGAGACGGACTTCAAGCGCTTTTTGATGATCATACGGTCGGCAGGATTCATCGAAAGCTCGATGATACGATCTCGAAACGCTCTAAACGTTGCATACACTCTCTACCTGACAATGCGAAACCAGAATGAGTGTGCCAATGATATTGAATCGTGTGTGCGGCGGTGGTTTGTCATGTCCTTACTGACCGGACACTATTCGGGCTCTGCGGAGAGCACGATGAACTTCGATATCAAGCAGATCAATGAGTGTGGAGCAAAGGCCTATCTCCGTGACCTTGAGGAGGCAGAACTCTCCGATGCTTTCTGGGATGCAGGCTTACCTCAGGCAATGAATACATCTGTCGCAACCAGTCCGTACTTCTATGCGTATCTTGCCGCGCAGGTGCATGCCAACGATAAGGGATTCCTCTCGAAGGATATCACTGTCCATGACCTGATAACTCATCGCGGTGACGTACATCATCTCTTTCCTCGGAGTTATCTCAAAAAACACGATTTAGCGAAGGGCAAATACAATCAGATCGCGAACTACGTGATGATGCAGAGCGAGATTAACATCGGCATAGGGGATCAGGCTCCGAAAGACTACTTCACTCAACTACTAGAGCAGTGTGTCGTCGGACAAGCAGCATATGGCGGGATTACCAGCCAGAATGAGATGAAGGCGAATTTTGCCGCACACTGTATTCCGGAAGGGATAGAAGGGATGGATGTCAGCGATTATGAGGATTTTCTGCACAAGCGTAGGCTGCTCATAGCAGACAAGATCCGGCACTACTACCAGAATATCTGAAGCGGCTTAACTTTAATCTCTTTTTAGATTTAATACAAAAAAGTATCATTTTTACCTCACTCTTCGCTCGATCATAGCCCTGGAGAGTACTCTCGCGATTACGCTGAAAAAAATCGAGAGTGAGGATCATTTTCTGGGGCGTGAGCGCCGGAAGTTCAGGCATGGGCTTCGACGGTGAGGGTATATTCCAGCACTCCTTCCCCGGTGGGAATCTCCTTGCCCTTCTCCAGGAGGTCTTCAATGTAGAGCTCAATGGCCTCCCGTGCCATCGCTATCGCTTCATCGACGGTCTCCCCGAAGGTGACGCAACCGGGAAGGGTTGGCACCGTGACGGTGTACCCGCCTTCCGGCTCCTTCCGGAGGAGAATACGGTAGTTCAGGTTTCTCATCGTATTGCACCCCACGGATCACGCATATGTAAGGCCTACGTATGACCTATGCATGATAATGATAGTACATTACCCGATGATCTATAAAGAGTATCCATAAATACAACCTATTTTTGGGAAGAACACTGGAGAGAGCCCCTCACCGCACCCCCTCCCCCGCATTCCACTCCCGCACGAGCCTCGCATAACAGCCCTCACACACCTTCGCCCGTGCCTCCCGCGAGCGGTAGACCGCCTTCCCCGTCCCGCAGACATCGCACCGGCCGAGGTCGACCTTCGTCCTACAAAACGTCCGGTGGTCGAGAACCCCCGGGAGCGGCTGCACCTTTGCCGGCCGTCTTGCCTTCTTCAAACAGTCGTAGCAGAGATACTTCCCCCCGCCGCCCCGTTTGATCGACGAGGTCGGCCGCCGGCCGCAGATGTGGCAGGGTTCGTTCTTCTCCACCGGGAGGGCGATGTAGTTGGCGGGGTTGACCGCAGGAGGAGAGTTACAGCAGGTTTCAGCACGTTGACAGCAGTTGCTGTCATTCAACGGCGCGAGAATTGAATTATTTTCACCATTTGGGCTGTAATCCGTGGCTTTCTCTTTTTGAATGACAGCAATGCGGGAAACACAGGCACCCCGGTCGTCACCGGAAGTATCCTCGCCCGTGCTCTCCGTTCTCTCATTCTGCTGTATAGGTACGTACCTAGATCGATCTATATCAGGATCCTGACCGTCGTTCCCGGAATCCTCACCGTTCCGCCCGAATTCTTGTTGACAGCAGTTGCTGTAAACCTGCTGAAAACGGCTGAAAGTGCTGTCATCATCGGGGTCGTCGTCCAGCCAGACAGAGGCCCCCTCGTTCCAGGCCCGGTAGACCTCGATATCGAACGTGAAGTAGTGCTCCCGGCGGCGGATCGTGGCTCCGCACCCGCCGTCCTCCGTCACGGTGGCGTCGTAGAGGCTGATCGCCGGGCACTTCTCCAGGAGGCCGGAGTAGGGCGTCCCCCGGCTGATATAACCGTGGAGCAGCCGGTAGGTCTTCTGGTAGGAGAGGCCGAGGGCGCCCTGGAGCTGCCGGACGGTGAAGACCTCGACTCCCATCTGCGCCACCGTCGCGAGCGCCGCCGCCTCGTTCCGGGTCAGCTTCGTCTCTTGGCCGCCTGCCGTCCCGGAGAGGGCGGCGTAGAGTTTTGCCGCCGCCGCGAAGTCCTCCGGCCGGGCGATCACCGCCCCGTCCTCCCCCCGGTCCCGCTGGAGGGAGAAGACCCGGGCCCGGCACTTGATCAGGTCAAAGAGCATGCCGGGGTTCCTGCGGTTCTGGGTCGTCGAGAACCCTATCCGCCGGGCGAAGGGGATCCGGACGGGGAGAACCTCGGCTTTGACGGCCTCCCAGATCGCCCGGCAGGTGAGGATGTCGTCCTCTGCCGGGCTTTTCCCGACCGCCTCGGCCTCTTTCATGTGCTCGAGCACCCGCCGATCCTGGTCGACGGAGTCGTCGATCCAGACCGTGAGCATCCGGTTCATCACCTGGTCGTCGCCGATGTCCTCGACCTTCGCAAGCCACCAGACGCACCGAGCCGGGATGGTGCAGACCCGGAGCTTGCGTTCGGTCGTGAGGGTCCTGTGCTCGATCGGCTCGCGGAAGTTCGCGGTCGCGGACTTGAGGACTTCCTGGAGGTCGTCGGAGAGGGAAACGTCGTCGAAGAGGAGGACGGTGCCGCCCCGGAGGTCGTCGTCGTAGTAGAGCGCTTTGTTGCTTACAGTGCCCTTGAGTTTGTACGTATCGGGGATGAGGCTCTGCATCGTTACGCAGGCATGGCTCTTCCCCTTCCCGGAGTTGCCGGAGATCGAGACGTGCAGCCCGTTCGTGTTCTCGACCGACTGCGAGGCAAGGGACATCACCAGGCACTCCGCGACCGTCCGGTC
>Ga0208041_1002186_pt1 | contig 10766 bp, 9 predicted proteins | sample AD_SCU002_MetaG_FD_184453 | JGI IMG/M metagenome (GOLD analysis project Ga0208041, IMG submission 184453) | Active sludge microbial communities of municipal wastewater-treating anaerobic digesters from China - AD_SCU002_MetaG (SPAdes) (version 2) | ecosystem: Engineered > Bioreactor > Anaerobic >...
TGACAAAGTCGGAATACGTGGTAACTTTGTCTGACATGGATGACAATGCGAATGAAATAGTACTAAACCCTTTTAATAAAACTGTCCAGGAAATAGGGTGTTAAGACATTTTAGTTGATAGTTCCAATCGTTGTTTTGAAAGTCTTTTGTTGCAATTTGTCCGTAGGATAAGTAGCCGACAAATGAAATGGCAGGGGTAAATTTGTGCTGTTCAATTATTCTTTGTTTTACACTAAGCGTTATCGGTTGTAATCCATAATTCTCAAATTCTTTGCCTGCATCCAAAAGTAGGCGTATTTCGGTTGAATGCGTGATACCATAACGAATCATCAAGTTATTGACGGCCGTGTTTTTGGCTAATGTTATTCCTTCTTCAATCTGAAATTTGCCGATGGCTACGGTTGAAACACCATCGCTTTGGTCGGGACGGTCTGTATTAATCGTAGTTTCCTGCGCCATACAATTAATACACACTCCAAAAAATAAAAAAAGGATAAAAATTGTTTTTATGATTCTATTCATTATCGTCTGTTAGGTTTGCAGATAACGGATTGGCGGTATGTTTTTGTTGCCGATTTCGAAGCACTGTCCTGTCAAGTTACACGAAAGTTTATTAGATGCTGAAACGCTGAAACCCGCACTGCCTCGGCAATAAAATATACCGCCTGTTATGCACTGGCGGTTCTTGTCTGTCCGTGTGTCTGAGTCAAATTGCACTTTCATATTAAACTTGTCAAATTACTACTTCATTTTCCTTTACTGTCTGTGCCGCTCGTGTGTTGGCGTGTTTTAATTTTTTTCTTTAAAGCGTGGGAGAAAAATTTTGAAATTCTTCTCTTGGGCTGGCTTTGCAAGCTCTTTTAAAAACTTTGGTTTTAGCGTTGGCTGGTGCGGTTTTTAAATGTGCTTGCAAATGCGTTGGCAAGTCATTCTTTAGGTTTTGATTTATAATTTTCAAATGCTTGAATAACATCTTCTCTTAAAATTTTAATTTCAATATCTTTTGCATCTTTTGGTATTTTACCAACTGCATCCATAACATTGTCAATGTACTCTGAACCAATTAAAATTTCTTCACGTGCATAATTCAAAATAGCAATCCAATTTAATGTAGCGTTATGAATACTCTTTGTTTCCTCAATAGCTTCTAAATATAAATTTCTACCTAATTCTGGAAACCCACTTCTAAAAAAAGCCAAACCTCTTGTTGCTGTTAAGCATATTTTTGTTGAACCTTCAATCGGTATTTCAGATTTAATTTTATTTAATTGTTCCAGAGCTTCTTTGGCTTTGTTGTCAAGTGCAAGGGCGTAAGCATAATTATTTAATAATTGTGGGTCATTAGGATGACTAATTAACCCTGCATTTAAAAAAGCTATAGATTTTTCTTGGTCTTTAAGTATTGTACTTGCGAGGTTTGAACCAAAAAGAATAGGTCTCTTTGAAAAAGGCATATCAATAAACCATTTTGCAGCGTTATCAATAGCCAAATCATATTTTTCATTTTGAAAATTATCAAGTGCTAATGCTTCATAATTTAGCTTAACAGGGAAAGATTCCGGATTAACTTCTAAATGTGTGTCTTTTTGTGAAGCCCATTCTATTTGTGCAAGAGAATTGTCGTTTGGAGCAATCATTGATTTATTAAAGAGGTCACGGCTTTTTTTTGTGCTACCATTAAGCAATTCAACAGTACCTAGAGAACTTGCTAACTCCGTAAAATTGAATGGAGAAATATTTCTTGAATTTATTAATTCAATGCCTTTCTTCATGAATTTTGAAGTCCTTTTTCTTATTGTTGCAATTGATATTTCAGCGGAGATTAACCAAGGGTCAAAATTTGTCAAAGGATTTTTTCTTAAAATATCATGTGTATAATCCAATTCGCCAAAATGAGCAAATAGCCTTGTTGCACTTCTTAAAATGAATCTATTGTTTGAGCCCAAGTGTAGGGCAATTTTCATAGCATTTACTGACTTTTCCTTTAAGCCAAGAATTGAATAATATCGAGAAAGCTCCACATAAAAAACAGGATTAAATGGATATAATTTAATGTTTTGCTTTGTTTCTCTGATTTTTTGCCAGATAGGTTGTGTATTTGTAAAAGAATGCAAACCTTGTAAGGTCACAGAATTAAAAGGAGCAGATAAATCAATTATTTCGGAGTTGTTTAATATTTTATTTGCTAAGGAAATTTGAGAAACTGATGCTACTTTTGAATTTTGTAGAATATATTTTGCAGCCTCTATAACATCTTTGTTAGTTTTGAAATTATTAACTAATGCAGCACTTAATAAATCAGAAGCGTGAATAACGGTTTTATTAAATTTCCAATCAATAATATAACTTTCAATTGATACTTCTTCCAAAGGAATAATTCTTTCTTTTTGAAAAGAGTTTAATTCACCTAAAACAATAGTGTTACCAAAACTTCGCCAGTTTGGTACAACTCTTCTATCCTTATGTTCAAATAAATTTGCCAAGTTTAATTTTTTATTATTAGTTCTGCTTTTCTTTTTAATACATCCAGTAATGTAACAAATCTTTCAAGATTATAATTACTGCCAGCACAGACAATGCTCCTTGGATGACCTCTTTTTTCAGGAAAAGGGTGACAAAGATATTCAACCAGTTTTTTCAAATCTTCCTTAAACTCAATTTGATTTATGTTACTTTCAAATTCTAATAATGCTTTCGCAAAACCATCTTCCAAATAAATTTTCAATTCATCAAATGTGCCTGTCCATACTTCCCAACTGAAACTATCAGGGATATGCTTTCTAAGTAACGCAGACATACTAATACCTGTAAAGTAAAATACAATTAAACTACCCAATAAGTAGCTGTCTGTCGCAAAAACTCTTTTTAGCCAATCTTTTTCATAATAACCATACATAATTTCTGGTGGAGCATATGTATTATCTCCAGTAAATGCTCTTTTATTATAAGGGCCATCAATATCGCGACACATTGAACGACCTAAATCTCCAATCTTACTGTTTGTATCAAAAACAAGTATATTAGAAGGTTTTAAGTCTTGGTGAGAAACTTCAATAGCATGAAGTTGCTTTAAACCAACAGCAATTTCATGGAGAGATTTTAATCGCCATGCATAATCCAATTTTGCTGAAAAATCTAATTTTTTTCGAATATCGCCATCTGCCATATCAAAAATTAAATATGGGACAATTGAAATAGCATAACCAGTAATGACTTCTTCACCTGCTTCTTTCACAAATGATACTTTTGTTACATGTTTGTTTTTACAATAGTCTGACAAGTCCCTTTCATACTGATAAGCAGTAAGCATTTCGTTCATCACATCTACTATTTTGCTGCCAGGTACTGAAATTGTAAGAAACTTAGCAAAATCATATGCTTTTAGAAAGCAAGTTTCGCCATCCTTTTCGACTTTATAGCAGACTGAAAAAAAAGAACCGGTTTGATTATCTGCTTTTTCTATCTTTTCCTTTACAAACCAACCCGTTTGCAAAGTTCTATTTAATAAGTTATGAGCTGCATTATCTGTCATAATCATTTAATTTTCAATTGTAATTATTTCCTCTTTCTTCAACGCATCCCTCAAAGCCCCCTGCAACAATTTTTCATTTTCAATTTTGCTTTGCTGTATGCTGTATTGCAATTCATCGCAAAGTTTCATGAGTTGTTCTAATTTTTTTATAATACGGTTTTGTTCTGCAATTGGAGGCAGTGGAATTAGAATACTATTAAGCGTTCCTTGGGTTAGCTGATTTATTCCTGTACTTTTTTTATCATTTATCTGCATTTTGAATAAATCAGATTTCATAAAAAGAAAAATAAACTTGTTGTAATCACTTCTGTATAAGCTCATGAAAGCACCGAAAGACATACCTTTCCTATCAATAACTGCTGCTTTGCCAATTAAATTATTACTTCCACTTCTTACGCAAATTAGAATATCACCTATTTGGGCTATTTGTTTTTCTCTGACTTCTGTATTAACTAATAGCAAGTTTGAATAATCAATTTTATTGTCTTGAATATTATTAGCTCTTAATACTGGGATACCATCATTTCCAACCTGACTGGGTTTAAATATTATTCCAATTGTAGATTCTCCAATATCTGACAATTTACACCAAGACCAATTATTAGGAATTTCAAATAGAGTTTTATTGTCCTTAATTTCTGCAAGGTTTTTTTCTTTGATACCAATCTTAATTTTTTCCGTTTTTATTTTCTCCAACAAATCTTTTGCATTTCCATCATTCTGATTTTGAAATGTCAACTTCCCTTGCATGGCTTCTTTCAAAAGTGCCTGACGAAGTTTCGCAACATCGCCATCTTGAGCAATCAATCTTTCTTCCAATTCATTTTTATATTCGGCTGCTTCTTCTTCAAGTGCAATTATTTCCAACTGCCTTTCCAAACTTGGCACTTCAATTTCTACATCAGCCAATTTGTTTATCGGCAAACTTACATTGGCAGCACCTTTCATCAAAGGCACAAGCAATGTTTCTTTAAATTGCTGCAAATACAAATGCAAGTATTTTGGATGCAGTTGTGTTTCATCTTTGGGAATTACAGCACACAAAATGTTTCCTAATGCAAATTTTCCTTCCTGATAATGCACTCGCTTCATGCTTGCATGTCCGTGACCTGTGCTACTGATTAGAGGAACAATTACTGCTTTTGCATCAAACTGAAATTCGCTGTGACTTCTACGTTCTTCGCTCAATGCAACCAATGGATATTTACCTCCATCGGCTTTCATTATTCCGGTTGCACCTTTAGTAATACTGCATATGTCTTTTAAACGATATTTCATTCTGTGGCTAATAGTGTTTTCAATTTATTTACAATTTCATGAATTTTGTTTTGCTCAATATCAATGCGAGAAAGTATCTCATTTGATGTTTCTTCGTTTTCTTCAACTACTGAATTGGGGTTTTTAATGTCTAAATCATACCCTCTTTCAATAATAGTATCTATTGAAACCTTCCAACTCACTTCGCTTTCAACTCTGTTGTTCCACCATTTTTTAATTGGGTCAAGTTCTTCAAGTTTTAACGGATTTGTTTTTGAATACGATTTTATACCGTCCTGATATTTATGTTGGTAATACCAAATTTCTTTGGTTGATTTACCTTTTTCAAAAAACAAAAGGTTGGTTGCCACGGTCGCATAAGGTTTGAAAACAGAATTCGGCAAACGAATTATAGTATGCAAATTGCAATCTTCTAAAAGTTTTTGCCTTATTCTTTGTTTAACTCCATCACCTGAAAGAGAACCATCAGGCAAAACAATACCTGCTCTGCCACCGTGTTTCAGCAAGTGAATCATCAAAATCAAAAACAAGTCGGCACTTTCCTTTACCCTGTAATTTGCAGGAAAATTATTTTCGTTATTGTTCGCAACAGTTCCACCAAAAGGAGGATTGGCAATAATTACATTTACTCTGTCTTTTTCTTTGTATTCTGATAATTGTTTGTCCAATGCATCACGATAAGTAATATCAGGCAATTCAATATCGTGCAAAATCAAATTAGTAATTGCCAAAACATAAGGCAGCGGTTTCCATTCCCAACCCTGAATATTTTCTTGAATGGCTTTACGCTGTTCAATATTCTTGGTTTGCGTATTTAAATGTTCAATTGCAGAAGTTAAAAAGCCACCTGTTCCGCAGGCGGGGTCAAGAATTTTTTCATTCAACTTGGGATTTATTATGTCGGTAATAAATTGAGTTACTGCTCTTGGCGTGTAAAACTCGCCATAATCGCCCGCACTTTGTAATTCCTGTAAAATGGTTTCATATATTTCCCCGAACAAATGCCTTTCAGATGCTTTGTTAAAGTCAATTTGGTTTAATCGATTTAAAACTTTACGGATATTGATTCCGCTTTTCATGTAGTTATTATTGCCTTCAAATACTTCACGAACCATGTATGCACGAGGGTCAATGGCTGAAAGTTCTTTGAGTGATGGGAAAAGTTGTTGGTCAACAAAGTTCAATAATTCATCGCCTGTCATTCCTTCATCATTTGCAGCCCAGTTACGCCACTTGAATTTTTCGGGAATAGGTGATTTGTAATTATCGTCTAACAATTCAAGTTCTTTGTCTTTGTCGTCAAATATTTTTAAGAAAAGCATCCAGCCCAATTGTTCAATACGTTGCCCGTCACCGCTTACGCCACGGTCTTCACGCATATCATTGCGGATGGACTTTATTATACCTGATAAGTTGCTCATAGTTTATAAAAAATCGAAATTTAGAAAATGTTGAAATGCTTTATTGGCAATCATTTCTTCTTGGGGATAGATGAATTCCTTATTGATAGGGAAACGTCTACGCCTTGAATCTGTCAAGAAATACTGAATATACTCATAAAGCGACTTATGAATGTTTAAACATTTTATTTTCGGTAAATAATATGGACTATTTTCTACAGGAGTATTTTGTCCTTTAAAGAAGTATTCTAATGGTTTATCCTCACTTGAATTAAAAATAAATAGACCCTTTTGATTTATAATGTTTAAATTTTGTTGATTGTAAATTAAATTGAATGATGGTCTATTTCTTAATGAAAATGCAAAACCATTTCTACGGTAACCTGGTATTTGTGCCAGTTTTAATTGATGCAAACTAAAATAATTTAGTTGCTGTAATTTATTCAATTCATTTTCAGCATCTACTTTTGGATATTTTGAAATAATATCATCAATTTGAGATAATGTGTTTTGCAAAAACTTTAGTAAGTCCATTAATTCGTGCCATCTTGTGTCAATAATATAAATTGAGCAAAAATTATCGATACTATTATTAGAATCTGCATATTTTAAACCATCTGTAGCAAAAAACAGGCTGTTTTCAAAACTATAAGTCCAATCAAGTAAAGGGGTTGGTGCACCATAATGTTGTAAAAAACTCAGAATTGATAAATCAAAAGCAGGTTGCCCAAAAGCACTAAAGAACTTTTCTAATAACCTATTTTGCCAATTTCTTGCATTTTGAATTTCTAGTGTAATGAAATCATAATATGTGCTACCAAGATTCTGAATTTCAATATTAAGCCATTTGCGTTGTGCTGAATTATATAATTTATACTTTGCTTCTGTACAGCCACGAAAAACCAAACCATATTTGGATTGTTCTTTTTTGTACTCCGAAATAATTTGGTCAAGCTGATCCTTATTCGTTATGTTAACTTGATCAAACACTTGCATTTTCTCATCAAACGATGAATAAATTTCCATTTTTGCCATTATGCTGATTTATATAGTTCTGTTTCTAATTCTTTGACTGCTCTTAAGTATTCTTCTTTACTGCCAAATTCATTGATAATTTCAACAGGTGAGCCGAATTCATTTAGCGGTTTTACTTTCAATACTTCCATACTTTCAATGTTCTCAATTCCTTCATCTGCATATTTTTCAAGTAATGCCTCTAAAACTTTTCTTGATTGCTCGCCATATTTAGCAAAGTAATTCCGCTTTTTTACATTATTTGCTCTCTCTTTTCTTGTTAGTGGTGGCTGGTCGTATGCAATATGACAAATCAAATCAAACAAGTCAACTTTCTTTTCAACCGCTTCCATTAGTGCTTCTACCAAAACGCCTTGTTCTTGCAATTCCTTGATGATGGCTTCTTTTTTGTCGGTATTATTCCATTTGTTTAAGAAATCATCAAGTGAAACGAATTGACCTTTTATAATTTCTTTGGTATGGTCTTTCAAGCTTGTTGTAATTGGTTTTCCGTGTTGGTCAAAGTATAATTCACGACTAACCAAAACAGAAACATCAACACCGTTTACATAAATTTTTTGTCGTGGTTCTCTAACTCCCGTTTCAGTATTCGGAGGTTCAGGGTATCTTATTTCAGGTTTAATAATTTCAACTTCTTCTCCGCTATCTTCATCAATTATTGGAGTTGTATTGTTTTCTTCTTCGTCAACAATGCTGGTTAAATCGGTTTCCTCTGTAACTGGTTTTATTCTTATAGGTTCTCCATCAAAGTCAGGATCTGCAAATAAATCTGTTGCATTTCTAAAATCCAATATTGTAAAAAATAGTTTTCCGTATTCTTCGTTAATTCTTGTGCCTCGCCCAATAATCTGCTTGAATTTTGTCATTGAATTTATATTCGCATCCAGAACAATTACTTTGCAGGTTTGAGCATCAACGCCAGTTGTCATCAATTCGGAAGTAGTTGCAATTACAGGAAATTTTTCTTCAGGGTTAATAAAATTATCTAATTCTCGCTTTCCTTCGTCATTATCTCCAGTAATTTGCATTATGTATTTGTAGTTGTTAGCTGTTATATCTGCATTGTGCTTTTGTAAAGCAGAACGCATACGTTCAGCATGGTCAATGTCGGCACAAAAAACAATGGTTTTTGCATAGCGGTCAAAACCTTTTAAAAATTCTGTAAGTTTTTTTGCAACTGTGTCGGAACGTTCATCAATTACCAAAGTCCGCTCAAAATCTCTACGATTGTAGATTCTGTCTTCAACAGGATTTCCATCTTTGTCTAGTTTACCATCTTCGGGTCGCCAACCTTCCAAGTCAATATTTAACCCAACTCTAATCACACGATAAGGAGCAAGGAAACCATCGTCAATTCCCTGTTTTAGAGAATAGGTGTAAATAGGTTCATTAAAATATTCTATGTTACTTATTGCATCTGTTTCTCTTGGAGTGGCAGTTAACCCGATTTGAGTTGCATTTTTAAAATATTGTAAAATCTCTCTCCATGCACTATCTTCTCTCGCACTACCACGATGGCATTCGTCAACTACGATTAAATCAAAAAACTCAGGGCTGAATTGTTTATAAACGTTGGCATCTTCATCAGCACCTGATAAACCTTGATATAGGGCTAAGTAAATTTCATAACTTTTGTCAATGTGTCTGTGTTTTACCACAGTCATTTTATCTTTGAAATGCTTAAAATCACCTCTTCGTGTCTGGTCTATTAATACGTTACGGTCAGCCAAAAATAAAATACGTTTTTTTGTTCCGCTTTTCCAAAGACGGTGTATTATTTGAAATGCTGTGTACGTTTTCCCTGTACCTGTTGCCATTACTAGCAAAATTCTGTTTTGTCCGTTAGCAATTGCTTCAACTGTTCTGTTTATAGCAATTTGTTGATAGTACCTTGGTCTTCTACCTGTTCCGTCAAAATAATAATCTTGTGCTGCAATCTTTTCAGCCGTTGGCGTAGTGATGCTTTTATATTTCTTATATTTCTCCCAAAGAATTTCTGGCGAAGGGAAGTTGTCTATTCCAATTTCAGATTCAATGTTACCGTCTGTCGCTGTGCGGTCGTGAAATAAAAATCCGTCTCCGTTGCTGCTAAAAACACATGGAATGTCAAGTATTTGAGCATAGTCCAATGCTTGTTGAATACCAGCTCTAACAGAATGATTGTTGTCTTTAGCTTCAATAATTGCAATAGGAATATTTGGTTTGTAGTATAAAATGTAATCTGCTCTTTTTTGTTTACCTCTTGCTGTCAATTTGCCACGAACATAGATTTTACCGTCAGTGAATGAAACTTCTTCCAATAACTGTGTTACCTTATCCCAACCTGCTTTTTCAATTGCTGGTGTAATAAATTTGGTGCAAATATCTCTTTCTGATAAACTTTTCTTATTCATTAAATCATTATTAAAACCTAAAAATACGTATTTATTTCAGAGCGTTGGCTAAGAAATGGCTCTTTTGATTTTGCCGAAGGTTTGGCTTCGTGTGTCGGGGCAAAAGCAAATGTGCCATTTGTGGGCTGGCTGTAGAATTTCAAAATTTTTGTGCGGTGGGTCAAAAAATTAAAACACATTCGGGTCGGCAATGAGTGTCGGGTTATTTGTCTGTCAGTTTCGTTTTTCATACCAAGTTTAATATTCCATTTTCATTGTCAATTTGCTGTATCGTTGTCTTTTTCCGCTTGTGCATAACGGTTTGCCGCTTTGCGAAGGCGGGGATTTTTAGCACTAAATTTCATTAGAAGCACAAAGCTTGAATTCAGCACTTCACTGTCATAGAAGCAGGAAGACCCCGCTTTTGCAAAACGGCTGTTAGTGGCTGCCTTTCTGTCTTTTTTCAGTTTTAACATTCCAAATTATTATTCTAGTTTCTCGGTTTATTAATTTCGCTTCAACTTTTTGATTAAAAACAATTTTGCTTTTAATTGTTAAGTCAAGTTCGTTAAATACGGCTAAAAATCGGTCGTCAAAGTCACTCGTTTTTTTCTCTTTTTGTTTTTTAATAAGTTCTTTATTGATTTCATAGTCCGATGGAAATTTACCTAGTATTTTTGATTGAAGTTGATGTCCGAGCATTTTGTCGTCCGCTACACAAATGAAATAAGATTCCCTTTTTGTAAAGTAACTGTCAACTGCAAGTCTTACCATATCATTAATCATTTTAACTGTCCTGGCTGTTTTGTTGATACTGCCTTCTTCATTGCTATTCTGTCTAAAAAGTCCAAACTCAAAATTTAGTTTTCGTTTTTCAGTTTCAACTACTAAATCAATCTGTGGTTTTTCTTTCCGTTTACTGTTTTTATTCAGTCGTTCTTTGAAGGCTGACTTATGAATGGAATATTCAAGTTGAATGTCACAAGGTTTTAAATTTTCAATTTCAGAAAGTGCAATAAAGAAGTCATAACGAACAGAGTCTTCTCCTAAGTCAAGAAGTCTTCTTTTACCACATCTCTCTTCAAAGAGATTTTTATATCTGTCAAAAACTTGATTGTTCATTGTCGTCTGTTAAGGTTGCCACTAACG
>Ga0208041_1002203_pt1 | contig 10677 bp, 9 predicted proteins | sample AD_SCU002_MetaG_FD_184453 | JGI IMG/M metagenome (GOLD analysis project Ga0208041, IMG submission 184453) | Active sludge microbial communities of municipal wastewater-treating anaerobic digesters from China - AD_SCU002_MetaG (SPAdes) (version 2) | ecosystem: Engineered > Bioreactor > Anaerobic >...
TTTACGAGCGAGGACTTCATAAGCCGGCTGAAGGCCGAGGAAACCGTGAAGATCAGCATGGACAGCCGGGGCAGGGCTTACGACTGCGCTGGTCGGGGAAATCCGGACCGATTTTAAGGCTGACTTTTGGGTGAAAAAGTCAGTATAATAAGGCTTGTAGGGCGGCCGCATGGCGGGGGCCTGCGGCGCGCCGGGGAGACTGAAGGGGGCGAAATGACGAAAACGCATAAGCGCATTGCCGCGGCGGCGATTTTTCTCGCGGGGCTTAGCGTCTCCGCGCGCGCCGAGATCCCGGTGATAGATCCGGTGCGTCTTAACGACATGATTTCCTCCGGGAACGCGCCGACGGTCGTGGACGTGCGGGGCGGTCAGGATTTCGCCAGGAAGCATATCTCCGGCGCTATGAACGCGCCGTATCACGCCATTGCCGGGGCCGGTCTGCCCAAAGACCGGACTATCGTATTGTATTGCGGTGAGAAATGCCCGCTCAGCCATCTGGCCGCCAAAGAGCTGGCGGCGGCCGGGTATACGGACATAAAAGTGCTGACCGGTGGACTGGACGAATGGGAGCGCCAGGGTTTCGCGATGGAGGCCGGCGGCCTTGTGCTGCCGCCTAAGCGCGCGGCGAAGTGGGGGACCGTTACGGCGGCCGCGTTGAAAAAGAAACTCGGCGGCGGCGAACCGATCGTGATAGATACGAGGCCCGCGCAGGAATTCCTGGCTGGGCGCGTTCCCGGCGCGCGCAACTTGCCGTTGGAAAGATTGAAAGACCTCGCGGACGGGCTTCCCGCCGGGAGCGAACTGGTGGTCTATGACCGGGATAATACCCGGGCCGTGCGGGCCCTCCGGCTGCTTGCGGAGAAAGGGTACGCCGTGCTGGAACTTTCTGGCGGGTTGCAGGTCTGGACCGCCTCCAGGTATCCGCTGGAGACGGGAGACGCCAAATGAAGCCGCCGCAGTGGAGGATGTCCGCTCTGTTGTGGGCCGGCCTGGGCGTCTGGCACGGCGCCTTACCGGCCGGCGCGGCGGCGGCCGTCTGCGCCGAAGTACGCCTGGAGATAAAGCAGGAAGCGGCGCTGGAGCGCGAAGCTTTCGACGCGCGGCTGGAGATAACCAACAACTTCCCCGCTTACGGCCTTGAGAATTTCCGGGTGAACGTGATAGTCAAGGACGCGTCCGGCCAGCCGGCGGACGGACTTTTCTTCGTTAAGATCAGTTCCCGGCAGGGGGTGGGAGCTGTGGACGGGACGGGGATGGTCCAACCCGCCAGCACGGCCACCGTGAACTGGCTTATTATCCCGTCCGTAGGCGCGGGCGGGACCAATCCGATCGGGCTTAAGTATTCCGTGCGGGCGGATATCTCCTACCTGCTCAATGGTGTGGCGCAGTCCCTTTCCACTTTCGATGATTTCATCACGGTGAAACCGCAGCCCGAACTGCGGATGCAATACCTGCTTCCTTTTGTTACCGCCGGCCAGGAATTCCCCAGTTTTCGCCGGTCTGATTGCCCCACTTTGCGCCGGTTAGCAATACCCATCCCGCCCTGTTTGCAAGGCTAAAACAAAGAAACGACCCGCGGCACGGTCCTTTGGTACTCAGCCGCTATTTTCTCTTCTTCGTCGTTCCTTCGTGGCCTCGATAACTGTCTCCTATGATCCGTATTAGTTCGTTATGGTGCGTCAGCCTGTCCACTATGGCCGACGCCACCATGTTGTTTGAAAATGTCTCACCCCATTTCGCGAAGGGCTGGTTTGTTGTCAGGATTGTGGAACCGTGCTCGTAGCGGGCACTTATGACCTGGAAGAAAAGGTTAGATCCCTTGTCGTCGAATGGCAGGTATCCGACTTCGTCTATTATCAGCAGCTCCGGCCTCCGGCAGTTGCCCATCGCTTCCCTCAGTTGGTGCGTGGCCTGTGCCGCCTGCAGATCGTTTATCATTTCTATCGCCGTGGTGTAGCGCACGCTGTAGCCGGCCAGGCATGCCGCAAAGCCTATCGCTATGGCAAGGTGCGTCTTTCCGGTCCCGGGCTCGCCAAGAAAGATGAAGCCACCATTGTGCTCCATAAAGCGCAGCGACATCGCCGCCAGTATCTTCTCGCGCGGCACCGACTTAGGGAAACTAAAATCGAAGCCGTCTATGGTCTTAACCACAGGGAAGCGCGCCTTGGCTATGCGCGCCGCTATACACCGCTCGCGCTTGGCCCCGGCCTCGCGCCCGATTATGGCCTCCAAGAATTTCAAGTGCGGCCAGTTGCTGCGCGCCGCCTCCGCTATAAGCCCGTCTACGCCGGCCGCCGTCTGGCGCAAGCCAAGGTAGTCCAGCAGCGCGGGCAGGTCAGCCTTCTCAGGGTTCAGTCGGTTTCGTTGGTCCCGGTTCATTGTGCTCCTCCTCGTAGATTCTGTCGTAGGCCGCCAGGTCCCGCTCCTGTACCGTCGCTCGTTCCCAGTCGGGCCGCGACGGGATGCTTATCGGCTCGCTCTCGCGCTCGCCACGCGCCGCCCGGTTGCGCGCTATCAGGTTCTCTATATAGTCCGCGCTGAAAGCCGAATATTTTAAAGCCTGCCCCACCGCCTGAAGCACCTCCGTGCACCCGTACTGCGCCGCCTGCTTTAAAATCCTTTCAAGGTGCCCATGCACCTCTATGTCCGCTCCAAGCAGGCCTTTCATGTAGGCCTCAAGCATCGCCTGCGCCTCCGCCGACCCGCGCGCCAGCCCCAGGAACGCGTCGCTGCGCTTGGCGCTGCGCGCAGCTTTCTTCAGCGCCAGCAGCCCGGCGTAGTGCGACGGATTCTCTATGATTATGCCGCGACCATAGTTGCGCCGGTGCGCGGCCACCGACCGCGACTTGTAAAAGATGTTCACCTCGGCCTCGGTCGCTTTCACCGTTACCGTCTTGCGCGCGTAAACATGCGGCACTGTGTATTGGTTTGCGTCAAAGCTCACCAAGGCCTGACTAGTAGCCTGTGCCGCACGCACTATGGCCACGTCAGGCTCGCGCACCGGCAGCGGCCTCAAGCGCGCCGCCTCTTCCAGGAAACGCACCGCCGGCTGCATTCCCGTAGTGCCGTGCTCTCGCCGGTTGGCCACTTCTTCCAACCATCCGCTCAGCGCCGCTCGCCGCTCGTCAAAGTCCTCCGGCGCGCGCCCATCCAGGAAACTACCGCGCAGATATTTGATGCCGGATTCCACCTTGCCCTTCTCATTGCCGCGCGCAGGCCGGCACAGCACCGGCTCGAACAGGTAATGCCCCGAAAATTCCAGGAACCGCGGATTGAACCGTATATCGCTGCCAACACGCGCCAGGCATACCGACTTCAGATTGTCGTATACCAGCTTCTTCGGCACCCCGCCGAAATACCGGAACGCGCGCACATGCCCGCCTAAGAAATCTTCCAGACTCTGCGACACCGTGAACTCAACATACATCTTGCGGCTGTATGACATCACCATCACAAACGCCGATAACTTTCGCACCCCGCCCCCGGCACGTATCGTTCCGCAGTGCGCCCAGTCCACCTGCGCCTGCTCTCCGGGTAGTGTCTCGATGCGCAGGAAGGCCTCATGCTTGCCTGGTCGCATCCGCCCCAGGTACTCCTTGAGGATACTGATACCGCCTTCATACCCAAGCCGCCTTAGTTCTCCCAGAAGGCGCACGCTGTTGATTCCGGGGTATACCTTCAACCGCTCGCCGATATAGGATTTGTATCTGTCCAGCTTGGACGCTTTTGCAAGCTGCGCCGGCGCCGGGCACACTTCGCTGTACAGCGCCTGCCGCACCGTCTTGCGGTCTATGTACAATCGCCGCGCTATCTCGCTGAGGCTCAGCACCTCGCCGAATCTAAGCCGCCGGATCTCTGCCCAGGTTTCGCCTTTCATGTTTACACTTTAACACCTGCCCGCCCGGCACGCCATTCCGTCTTGTTTTGCGGCGCGCGCACAAACTGTCAGGTAGTCCAACACCCCGTCGAGGCGTTGGCTTATCGCGTCTTGTTTTGCGACGATTTTAGGGCCTAAGCCGCGCACCTCCCGCAGATACCCGACGGGGTTTTGCCGTATCGCGTCTTGTTTTGCGACGCGCAAGACGCGATTGCGCGCCATCCGCTCGCGCTCTTTACGGCAGTATTGCGGATGCTCCGCGCGGTAGCGGCGCCAATAGGCGGGATAGTCCCTGTTCCAGTTGCGGATCTTGATCTTGCGCCCCGCAGTCCAGCCTGGGTTCTTAGCCAGCCATGCCTTATCGGCCTGGCGCTTGCGCGCCCGCCGGCAGGCAGGATCATCGCAGGCTTTCTGTGTCTTCACAGTGCGTGGATTGGGAATAAACCATCTGCCGCAGATTGTGCAGCGCTTTTTAGCCATAGCAACTCCAGGTAGCAAGTGTGGGCTACCTATATTATGGCCTAACTACTTGGGTGGGGAAGGGTGTCCGGCGCTAACCGGCCAGAACTGGGGACCTAAGACCGGCTAAAACTGGGGAAAATCTCGCCGGCGCTAACAAGCAGGGGCTAAACCGGAATTAAGTGCTTACTAACCAACTCCGCGCCGCGGGTAAGGCCGGCCAGGCGCAGCAGCGCTGGGCCGGCCGAACCGGCGGCCATAAGGACAATAATTCGGTTCGCATTTAATCATAGGCGGGAAAAAAATAAATTTAAAATTTAATTTTCCGGCGGAGAAAACGCGGGAACTGCGGGAACTAGCGGAGTTTTCAAGTGCCAAATTTTCTCGGGAGAAAATTTGGCGGGCCTATCAGGATGAAATTACAGACTACTTTGCGCAACATCCCGAGGTTATCTTGTAATTACCGCCAGTAAAACCGTTGAAGCTGCGGTAGGCGGATCTTATCCGCGAGATGTCGTCGCAGGCGTGGCCACTACGCGGCCCCGCACTGCTCCTTGCCGCGAGAAGGCGGGTTCGCAGGCTCGGCACTACGCGCCTTCGCTCTGCTCCAGCAAGCGGAGTCCCGCACTTATTAACACCCCCTGTGCGCGGCCGGCCGGTACCCAACTGGGCCTTACAGGGCCGCTCCCGTCCGCCTTCGGCGGCCGTACAACGCAGAAAATTATTTCCCGCGCCCATCAACTCTTTGCCGTTTTTAGTTCGGCAAACACTTTATCAATCTGCGTTGAATAGTCATTTAGACGCGCAATCATCCCAGACTGCACAGTAATTCCATTATTCGCCTTTTTGACCGCCTTCTCAAGCAAGTCCATAGCAAGCCAGCCTATTTCAGCGATAACATACAATCTGGATCCCATAAGTCTCGAACTATTTGTATCAAAGAAGTGAAGATTCAGTTTGCCCCCTACTTCACTTAGTCGAGTAGCGGCTGTAAGGATATTTGAATGCGCAAAGTTGTCATTAATTTTTTTCTTTAGAACCTTGAGTTTTTGGGAATCCTCCGGGAACCCTGCCTCTATCCATTTAAACACTTTATCCTTATCGCCGAATGCTGCCACGACCTCGTTCCCATCAGCGCTCGATTTAAATACCGTGGCATAGGCTGCCAAACCTACGGATTCAAGCGCATGACGTAGCATAAGACATGATTGGACATCGTGCTGTCTGAGCGTAGACAATACAGCCAACTGCAAATCTGCACAGGCCTGGGCGTAAAAAGCCAAAAAGGGCCGATTTTCATCATGGCCTTCACCAAGAAACCCGTGCGATAAGGACTGGAGTATATCATCCACCAAAGTAAAACCGTTTGGATATTTAAGAAGCCCCTCCTGAAACCTGACATTCTCCAAACCATTCAGTTTGGAGATCCCTTTGTTTGAGTCCATACCGTTACCCCCAATCAGAAACAAGAAGAGCCGCCGGGCCATGACGGCGCAGCCATGCGCGCCGGTTTTCATAATCCGGAAGAATCGACTTAAGAATGTTCCAGAATTTTGGCGCATGTGAATTAACCTTCAAATGGCACAGTTCATGTACGATGATATATTCGATAACCGCGGGCGGCATCATGGAAATGCGCCAGTTAAGCCGCACATCCCCGTTGCGCGCACAACTTCCCCATCGCTTTTTTACATCTACGATCAATATACGACCCGGCTTAATCGCCAAAGAGGCGGCGTGCTTGCGGACAAAGGCCCTCGCGCGCAAGGCCGTATGCCTGGAATACAGATTGCGGATAGCACTGGCGGCAACGGTCTTTAATTCCTTCCCCGTCTGGCCATCCAGAAACAGTTTAAGCCGCCCATCGGTGACTTCACATCGCGTGTCCTTTCGCCCTGCGGCACGGAACAATTTGAGCCTGAGATTTCTCCCCAGGAACTCAAATGATTCCCCGTTCTTAAACTCCTTGGGAGGATATACCTGCGAAAGCCGTTCAAAATATTTTTGTTTCTCCACTATCCAGCACGCGCGCCTGGAAACGAATTCCGCCACATCGTCTTCCGATATATGCCTGGGCGCACGAACAGTCACTGAACCGTCCCGGTTTACGCGCAAAGAAATGGTCTTGCTCCCGGCAGACTGGAACAATGAAAATGCTATTTTTTCAGCGACAGCTGTAGGCATATTAGCGCTTAATCCATTGCTGGGCCAGCTCCATTAATTCCCGCGTAAGCGCAGGCAGCTTTTCCTCATCGCAACCCTTGCGCCGCAGCAACCTCTTTATCTCGCGCCTCATCTCTTTCTGCACGTCTTCCCGCTCCGTCCACTCGGCCACGGCGCGTTCTTCTAGAAGAGCGATGATATCTTTAACAAGGCCAGCGCGTTCCTCTTTTTTTAGGGCCGGCATATCTCCCGAGCTGTCTATAAGTCCGAAGAAAGCGAATTCCCGGGCGTCGGAAAGCCCGAGCTTTCTGGCCGCTTCGTCTTTATGCTCTTCGGCCTGCTTTATCTGCATTAGCGAAAGCAGAAGTTGGGCGTCATCAACCCGCGCCTGCTTGTTGGCGGCGATAACATCCTCCAGCTGTTCCTGCAAAGTCCCGTAAAACACTGGGTTCTCGGCCGCCGCACCATGCAGTGTGTCACGCAAGGCATATTCCAGGTGCACGGCCTTTGCCTTGTCGGACCCCTTGGCCTCAAGTTGCTTCGCAAAGTCAGGGGCAGTGATAGTGAGCGGCTTCAACAATTCCTCTATCTTTTCCGCGGCTATATGGGCCTGTATCAACGCCTCCACCTTTGCGCTCAGGTCCTCAGATTTAAGACGCTCATCGCGGTACAGGTTCTTCGCCCCTTCGCGGACCGCTCCGAGGAACTTAAAATCCTTCAGGAACGGTTCCACCCGCAGGTCCGGCATGAGAAAGTCCATGCTTTTAACCATGTCGCGGAAGATCTTGTCGAAGTCACCCCTGACTGCCGGCGGGCGCAATATCTCAAGGCATTTCTGTATTATCGCCACAGGCTTATCGCTGAAAGAAACCCCGGCGAAGAACTTCATAGCAGCCTTGTGGTGCAGCGCCAGTTGAACCAGTTCCCGCTCCACATCGTCGGTCCGGAACAGACCGGCAAGGTCATCCGCGCTGAACTTCTTTAAAGCGCCGGCTAATTCGGCGCCGAGGCCGACATAATCCACCACAAGGCCGTAATTCTTGCAGGGATAAACGCGGTTGGTACGGGCCACGGCTTGCAGCAGGTTATGCTCGATAAGCCGCTGGTCCAGGTACATCACCTGCAGCACCGGCGCGTCGAAACCCGTTAGCAGTTTGTCGCAGACTATGAGGAAAGTCAGCGGATCTTTGGGGTCCTTGAAACGCTCTTTCAAGATTTCCTCGTCGCGGCTTGAGAGATAATACTTTTCTTTCCAATCCGCGGGATCTTCGCGGTCATTGGTAGTCATCACCACGGCGGAAGCTTCTGGCGGGATAAGCTTATCCATGGCTCTTTTGTAAATATCCACCGAAGCCCTGTCCTTGGCGACTATCATGGCCTTTAGACCGTTGGGACGGATGGCCTGGTGATAATGCTCCACGATATCCATGGCCACACGCTCTATCCTGGGCGGCGCGCCGGCAAGCACCTCCATGCTGGCGTACTGCTTCTTAATTTTCGCCAACTCCGCTTTGTCTTTATCCGGGAACAAGCCGGCCAGCAGCGAATCTATCGACCCGCCAACAAGGTGCAGCGAAGGCAGCCGGCTCATGTACTTTATCGGTTTGGTTGCGCCGTCCGCTTCGGCCTCCATAATGCCGTAGCGGTGCATATAGGTTTCGTTCGGAGGGCTGAAAAGACGATAGGTATTGCGGTCTTCTTTATCCAGCGGGGTACCGGTGAAAGCGAAGAAAGCAGCATTGGGCAGGGCTTTGCGCAAGTTAAAGGCGAAATTGCCGTACTGTGTTCGGTGAGCCTCGTCTGTAAGCACGATTATATTATCGGCGTTGGATAGAGGTTTCTCCGGGGGATACCTGAACTTCTGCACCGTGGTCATTATGGTGCGGCCTACGCCCTCGGAAAGCATGCGGTAAAGGTCCTGCCCGCTCTCGGCACGGACCGGATTGGGGAAACCGCAATCATGGAAAGTGCCGGCTATCTGTTTATCCAGATCGGTGCGGTCGGTGACTACCACGAAGTAAGGGTTCTTGAGCTTGGCCTCTTCGCGGCGCAGCTTAAGCGCGGCAAATAGCATGGTCAAAGATTTACCAGAACCCTGCCAGTGCCAGATTATGCCTTTCTTCTCTTTTTCGCCAAGCACACGCGCGGCCAGTTTCTGCACAGCGGTAAACTGTTGGTAGCGGCAGATCTTCTTTCTCACCTTGCCGTCACCTCTTTCAAAAACGGTGAAGTTCCGGATAATGTCCAGGAAATTGCGTTTATTGAACAGCGCAGCTATAGCCACATCCTGCGGGGCCGGCGTGGCGGGCAGATCTTTTTCTTCGAGAAGGCCAAGGGACTTCATCTCCAGCACGGTGGGATGTTTTGTGAGAACAGGCAGTTTCTCTTCCGGCTTGGCCTTCCATTCGTGGTAATTATCGTAGTCCGCGCCGATAGCGCCGTATTTCGCGCCTAGCAGATTCACACCCAGCAGTATCTGGTTGGTGCGGAAGAGCGCCGGGATCTCGCGCTGATAGCGGCAGAGCTGTTTTATCGCGTCACCTACGCCGGTTTCCCTGGCCACCGGGCTTTTGCATTCGATAACAGCCAGCGGGATGCCGTTCACAAAGATTACGATATCGGGCCGGTCAGGGAATTTGGGGCCTTTGATCCAGAACTGGTTGACTACAAGGAACTCGTTATTCTCCGGCTTGTCAAAATCCACGAAGCGGATAGTAACCGACCTGCGGCCCGCACCGCTCTCCTGGTCGATAGAGATATTGGCCACCAGATCCTTGTGGAACTCGCGGTTCTCGTCCATAAGGCTGGTTCCCTGTATGTTTGTTATCTGCCTTATGGCCTTCTCTATGGCGATCTCCCCGGCCTCGGGGTTAAGCTCCTTAAGTTTGCGGTGCAGACGCTCGACCAGGATCACCTCGCGGCGCGAACTGCGTTCCGCGTCCTCGGTTTCCTGCGGATCAAGCTTCTCTCCGGGGATGAAGGAGTATCCCATCCGTACAAGTTGCTCGATAGCAGGCTTCTCAGAAAGAGTATCTTCGTTGAATCGAGGTGTGGTCATATGAGTTTGCAACCTACCGCTTTAGGGGTTTTCGAAATCTCGAATCGAAAGTCTTGCAGCAGCTTATCCGCCTCTTGTTCCAGACGCTTGCTTAAAAGTTTAATTTCATCAACGGCTTCATGTTTGTGCGGGATATTATTTATTATCTCCAAGGCTTTCTTTGCGTCAGGTGTGGAAACACACTTTAGAACTTCTTCCTGTGACATGCTCGTTCGCAGGCTAACCCCCCAGCTTTCATCAAACCTTATTCCCTCAGCACCTATACCTAAATGCCGCTTAAAGATTATGAGGGCGATCTTTTCATAACTTGCCCAAGGAGTCTTGGGAAGGCCCATTGGAGAAAATGGCTCCATTTTAAGGTCGGCGTTTAACTGGGAGACAAGATTCGCAGTATACCCCAAAGACTTTTCCTGCATTCCCTCAAACTTTTCTCGAAACGCTTCCCACCTCGTGAGCAATTCCGCGTAATGGTTGTCCTTTGCATCAGCATAGTACCGCTTAAACCCTTCCGATTCGTGCCAATAATCTGATTGCAACAGTTTCCCTGTAGGTTTTTCTGCAACTCTGGGACAAACAACGAAGCGAGTCCCAGCATAGGCGTCCTCAGTAATATTTGACGGATTTTTGGTTATATTTTCCGGTGACACCGTTATGGGGGACTCCATCAATCTGGATACGGGCAAATAGAACGCTTTGAGATACTCATAGATCGGCTCAAGAATTTCCTTTTGTATGGTTTTCGCGTGAGCCTCTTTGATATCCCGCTGCCGTCGCCAATGTTCTTTGCCCAAATCACTAACAACACCAATCACCCAGCCACCTAAGGCCGTGACCCATGCCAGCCAATTGCTCACAATGAAATCCATTATTTCTCCAGAAAACACCAAGAACTATTTCACGTTGATAACCGACAAAATATCATTTGAAGATATCGCAACGCCGCCGCCATCAAAGCAGGTCACAGACCAACGGGCTGTAGGCTGCTTTCGTATGTAGGTATAAACATACGATACCGCGGCCTCGACACATCCCGAATCCAATCGAACATCACTTTTAAACTTAACGATTTTAGGGATCAATGCATCACAATAGGTTTCCAATATTGATCCCCCGTATTGTT
>Ga0208041_1002209_pt1 | contig 10649 bp, 10 predicted proteins | sample AD_SCU002_MetaG_FD_184453 | JGI IMG/M metagenome (GOLD analysis project Ga0208041, IMG submission 184453) | Active sludge microbial communities of municipal wastewater-treating anaerobic digesters from China - AD_SCU002_MetaG (SPAdes) (version 2) | ecosystem: Engineered > Bioreactor > Anaerobic...
GTGTTGGCAAATGCAACCAGTGTTTTGAGGATGTTCCTGGGAGATGAGAGGTCTCGCTTGAACTCCAGCGTTTTACCTTCATGCATTAAGAGCAGCCGGGTGACAGGGAGACTCATTGGACCTCCTTGCAGTTAGTGATGTCCGGTTTCAATGTTCCATCTACAGAGTGAGGCGGTCTCATTATCTGAACGGTTTAGACTACTCACTCATTAAACTGAGGGATGTAGGATGAAAGTAATCGGAACTGACAGGCGACCGCCCCTCCAGGAGAGCGGGGCAATAACGGCATGGGAGGCGTTCTTTTGTGTCGAGATTTTTCAGATACCTTGATTACGGCCAGATATTGATTCTGATGGCCTATCATCCTCCAGAAAGGTAACCAGGATAGCCGAAGAGAAGACCACCCGGGAGCCCGGTCTTGCGAGACGAACCGGGACGTGAAGTGGATCTGCCGGGCGCGATGCTCCATCAGGAGCGGAGCGGGAGCACCGAAGGTGCGACTTGCTGCAGCGGATGGAGACGCAGGACGCGATGGTTCGTTAGAACCGGAGCGGGAGCACCGAAGGTGCGACTTGAGGAGTTTGAGAGCCGGATCCGGGCGCTGGAGGGCTGGCGGGCGGAAAAGGCGGGCGAGGAGCGGCGGCTTTCGACGATGAGCGCCGGGGCCGGCGGGGTGGTGGGCGGGGTGGTGGCGGTGCTGGTGAAGGTGCTCGGTGGGGGATAGGAGTGAGGAACAATTGCATGAATGCTTGACTCAGGGGCTTGTACAAAGAGGGGAACCCTGCAAGCATGACAAATCACGGTACCCCGCAGATCTGACGGTGGAAGAACCGTTCAAGGTGTGTTACTGATAAATAATGTTTCAATCGATCAAAACTCTCCTCAAGAGGGTTATGTGTTTCACCTATCTCCTATTGCTCGGCTTTCTAAAGTTGAACCTTGTCCCAGAGCTCGGCATCATACGTATGAGTGTCCTGGCAAACCCTCTCGATCAGGTTCAACGTTGCCGCTTCACCGTCCCTATCCCCAATCTCTTGCTGGATCTTTAGAACCTGCTTGTAGTGTTCCAATGCCGCATTATACCGATTGGTTGATTCATACACTGTCCCGATCTGCTGGAGGGTTTTCGCTACCCAATTTAGGTCTCCTTTTTCCTGAAACAACTTCAGGCTTCTCTTGGAGTGTTCCAGTGCCTCATCAGAACGATAGGTGTCTTGGAAAGCTCTTCCCATTTGATGAAGAATGATCGCCTCGTCACTATGATGCCCGATCTTCGCAATTATGCTCAGGCCTTGTGTATAATGATCCAGCGCCTCAGCATTGCGATGGTCCTCCTGATATGTCACCCCGATCAGGTAGAGAGCATGAATTTCCCCCTCTCGGTTTCCGATCCACCGGTGCATCTTCAGGCTCTGTTTATAGTGTGACAGCGCCTCGGGATACCGATGGGATCTATGATATAGTTCCCCGGTCTTGCAGAGAACTCTCATCTCACCTATTCGATCCCTGCTCTCCTGGTAAGCCTTTAGGCTCTGCTTGTAGAGGTTCAGTGCCTCGTTGAACCGGGAAGTTCTCGTATATATCGATCCGATTTTTTCGAGGATTTCTGCTTCCCTTTCTCTGTCTCCGCTCTCACAATGAATCAGCAGGCTCTGATAATAGTATTCTAAAGCGTCAAAATGCCGATCTGTAAACTCATACAGCGACCCAATGGTACTGAGGCTCCTCGCCTCACTTATCCAGTCCTTGCTCTCCTGATCCCTCATCAGTCTCTTCTTGAAGTGCTCCAATGCCCTATCATACTGATCGTGAGACTCACACATTCGCCTGATATCGTCGAGAACTCTTATTTCACCACGCCGATCTCCAGTCTCTCGGCAGATCTCCTGGATCTGGATGTAGTAATCCAATGCCTCAGTATATCGGCCGGCTTTGCTAGATATGTACCCGATTCTATCAAGGATTTCAAGTATCTTCTCCGGATCCTCGACTTTCTGATAAATGTTCAGAACTTGTGTGTAGTGTTCCAGCGCCTCGGCATACCTGCCTTTAAACTCATATAAATTTCCAATTTCATCGATGATTCTCACTTCATCATCTGGTTGCCCAATGTCTCGATAGATCCTCAGGCTCTGCTTGTAATGCACCAGCGCTTCATCATCCCGTTTGGTTCTCTGAAGAGTCACTGCCATGTGATCGAGAGTTTGTGCCTCACCATCACGGTTTCCAGTTCTACGATATATTTCCAGGCTCTGGTTCAGGAACTCCAGTCCCTCATCATACCGGCGAGTAAAGAAAAACACCCCAAACCCGATCTGATCGAGAACCTTCGCCTCTCCATTGTGGTTCTCAATATTTCGATAAATCGCAAGGCTCTTCTCGTAGTATTCCAGCGCCTTACTATAGCGTTCAGCTATACTGTACACCACCCCAATACTCTCGAGAATTTCTGCCTCTCCGTTATAGTCCCCGATAGTCTGAAAGAGCATAAGGCTCTCCTTGTAGTATTCCACTGCTGTTCCATTCTGTTCGTTTCCCCAGTACAAATCGCCGATATAGCGGAGAGCATGTGCCGCGAGTAATCGTTCACCGTTCGCTCGACTGATATTCTGGCACTTGTTGAAATACTCTAAGGCATCGTCGTATTGGAAAGACGCTAAGCAAGCCTTTCCGACCTCAAAATAATGTTCAGCTTCATTGGTTTTTTCAGAAGAGTCCCGTTGTTTCATTTCAGTCAAACAGTGATTATGTGTAACCCTTGATTATTTCTCCGATTCTTCTTGAAATTTAACTGGATTCTTATGAGTTTCACTATGGATTTGGGTTTTTTGATTAATCTCTTTGAGGAAATTCTAGGAGCACCAAGTTGTGATGGTCTGTCTGGACAATATCAACTACCTGCCGGACGTGGAGACCTTAAACGGCATGCTCTATACCCTGATCCAGACGTGCGAGGAGTACCCGGACACCCGGATGGGGGGTGATCGCAGCGCTCTCGGACATGCATCGCGACCTGAGAGCGGAGCTCGACGCCTGCGTGGCCTCGGAAGAGGGAACCGCGCTCAGTGAACGTGGGCAACTACAGCGTAACCCACCCATAAGCCAAGATATACCACAATGGCCGGGTCTGTTCTACCGTAGAAAAAGCGTGTAAGTATCTGTTGAAGTCAATAGCATTGCACACACACGCTTTTCGGCTCATGGAATAAGGCCGTGCGCAGTGATTGGAAGTTGCCCATATTGGTATACGATCGCAATGACTTCACTCCCAGGAGGTTTCCTTGCCCATCACGAACAGCAGAACGTGGCGATGTGTCTGGAGATACAACATCCGCCCTCTTAACAACTTCTGCTACCATCCTTGATATGATAAACACGACCCCTTCCTGCGGATCGGGAAGGTTAAGCGCCTGTCCATAGGTTGTGTAAAGGACCGGAACTCCCTCAACCTCCCCGAGGATCTCCGGAGCAGAAGCCACTCTCGCCACTTTCCCGCTTGGCGGCAGTTCCAGTGCGGTACCATCTGGACGATAGAAGCGAATGTAGTGTTGCGTTAAATTGTAAAGGGAGACTGAAGTCTCCGATCTCTCACTGGGTTCCTGAAACATCAGCGACCATCTCCTGCACCAATGCGCACGTATGGGATGGAAAAATCGGGTTCCCATTTTTCGCCGTTTCCGAGCGTGATGGTGTGGGTATCTACAATCGATCCATACCTCCTTGCAGAGACAAAATCCCACATCGCCCTCGTTACTATCGTTGCCTGTGATACGCTGTCGGCATTGCATGCCTCCTTGAATTCTTCAAAAAGTGGTTCAGGCAGCCTGAAACTGGCGGGTGTCGTTGAACACTGGAGGTATTCTTCCCGCCAGCTGCGTGGATCAAACACGCCAACAACTTCGGGCTCATTGGAATCGGGTTTCATGTAGAGGAGAGCCAGATAACGCCCATATAACTCGTAAAGTTCTTCTTCCTCTTCATCATCGTACCGCTTTAACCCTAACAAGGTTACGGCGGTTGTTACATAATACCCCTCGATAGCATCACCTATCCAAGTGCGAAGCCCGCAACGATTTTCAGTCAGATACCCCCGCACTTCCGTGCGATTGGTCAGGTTTGGAAGTTTCTTGGAGAAAATTATATCACCCCGAGTTTTCAGGGTCTCCAGATCCGGATACAATTCGAAATACCAGGTCACGAGTGGATCCTTAACCATACAATTCACCTACATTGATTCAATACAGTTGTATTGTATAACTCAATACAATGAGAAAACATATATGTCTTTTGTTTTCCTCTCGATTTCTTTGCCCAACTTTGTATTAAAGTGGTAAATTCCCCCACGTAACGATTCGTGAATGCCCGTTCATCTCTCCTACTCGGCAGTAGAATCCAGAATATCGGCCGTGTATGATTCTCCTAAAGATATCAGAGACCTTGCTGCACTGGCAAATAGAGGTGTTGTCCCGGTCACGATAACCCCAAATCCTTCTTCAACTGCCGAACCAACTCCAGATAATCTGCGCTCTTCTTCGCCTCCTCCGTCGACTCATCCACCTTCCTTGCCGCCTCCTCGACGAGCGCCATCGAGCACGTCGCACAGTAGAGGGCGTCGTGGGCGTTCAGGTTCTTGCACCGCGGGCACTGCCGGGGCTCGAGCGCGGTATCCGCCGGATCGGGGGTGTCGTCGATGAATCCGGCATTCTCCAGAAACTTTCGCTCGACATCTGCACCCGACAGATGGATATACACCTCCGGCATCGCGCTGTTCTTCTCCCAGCCGGCCACGAGCCGGAGTTCCATCTCCGAGAGCCCCTGCTTCTTACCGTTGCTCCGGGTCAGGTCCGTGAGCCGGGCGCTGGAGGGCTCCCGGGCGGAGAAGGCAGGCGAGGAGAAGAGGGTCTCAACGATCAGCGCCGGGGCGGGCGGGGTGGTGACGGTGATTCTTGGGGGGCTGGGCGGGGGTTACTTCAGCATCCCGTCCCGCCAGAAGAAGGTCTTGCCTGGGTCCCGCTCGTATTTTTCAAAGACACTCGGGAAGATCTCGGGATATTTTGCGTCTTTGAGAGGGATACAGAACATCGTTTCCGGATTGCTCGGGCTGCCTCCGACACCGACCACCACGAAGACAGGGATGCGGTTTGACCTGGAGTAGTCATTATACCTCTTGATCTGGTCGGGGGACGCCCATTTGACGACGGGGCCGTTGATCTTCTGGCTCCTGTAAAACCCGGAGCGGTACTTGCATTCGACGGCAAACTTCTCGTTCGTCGGCTTGTAGCGGATCACAAGATCCGGGTTGGTGTTGGACTCCACGTAGATGCCCTTACTCTTGTCGTGGTTGTCCCGTGTCCAGTCGTTGATAGCGAAGTAGTCGGATCTCCGGGTGAAGAGGCCTGCGACGTATTTCTCGAAGTCCGTCCCTTTTTGATAGTTGACATCTTCCTCTTCTTCATCCGACAGCCAGAGGTCGAGCGTCTTTGCCAATTTATCGAGAAAGCCCATGGAAAAGAGGATAGGGTGAGGATTAATTTAGGTTTTTGGATTTTGCCCGATTACAAGCGCTCCTATCAACTTTTTCAAGCATCTAATTGGTATCTAGCTCCATTTTGTTTTCGCTCTCCTAGAGGCAGGGATCCTTGGTTAAGCACGTAGAAGGAACTGTGGTGGTAACCAGAGTGATATTTGTGGCTCCACCATGTTCCACTCACTCTCCTATCGCCTTAAGGAACGCATCGCGGGGATCGGTATAGTAGATCACGGTGAGCCGGGCTGCTAACTCGTCCGACATCTCGTTCATCTGCCGGCGGCTTGCAACAGGGAGAAGGAGCATGGTCGCTCCCTTTTCGACCACAAGCTCTGCCATGTCGAGCGCATGGTATACAGGCTCGATAGTGCCCCCGACACTCATACCTCCTGCGATCGCCATGCCTCCCTTAAGACTCCTGTTGAGCGTGGCCGAGGCGAGAGCCATGAGGATCGAGACCGAGAGAGATGCGCCAGCGCCGACCGGCGTCATCGATCTCACCTGGACCGAATACTCGGCATCTCCAGGATCGTGATCGCCAACCAGATGGCGAGCCTGAGTGTAGAGCACCTGCTCGGCCGCCCGGAGGCTCTCACGAAGCCCTGCCGGCGCCTTGACGTTGATCAACCTGATGCTTGAGCCGGGTGTGACCGTCACCTCGATCTTATAGAGGCCGCTACCCCCTCCCTCCTCGCCAGGCCCTACGGCCCAGCATTGTCCAGGCGGCAGCGGTTCGGGGCTGATCGCGTTCTCCCTGTGAAGTTCCGGGGTGGTGACATACTGCTCAATCCCATCCGGCCCGAGCCGGTAGCTGAACATCGTGTTCCGGAACTCAGCCGATCCGATACGCTTCTGTTGCTCCTTCACCCGGCGCCGTGACTCGAGAGCAATACGAGTGGCCCATTCGAGATCGTCATCTGAGATCTCGCAGTCAGGTGACGGATAAAGAAGTTTGAGAAGACCGTCGATCGTCTTCAGGACCGCACGACGGTCGCGGCCCGACAGTGCGTCACCGAGAAGGAGCCGGTCGGTGATCAGGTGGAGCCGGCTGCCGTTCCGGAGCTGCCGCCAGGACTCGCTGAGGAAGTCGCTGACGAGCCCGTAGTGTTCGGTCATCATGGAGGGATGGATCTTCGGGTAATCCCATCCCGGGATGTAACTGTGGATCCGGTCCATGAAGGCCGTGTCGTCTCGCATCTCGGGAGGCATCGGGCCGAAGAGGTGGCCGATCCGTTGCTGGTGCTCGACGTCGACATCGAAGTTCCCGAGCATGATGATGCCGCCCTCGGCGCGGATGCTCTCGCGGCCGCGGCTGAACTCGCCCGACTCCATGTAGCCTTTCATGATGTTGACGCCGTCCTTCTGGTCGAACCTGATCCCGGAGACTTCGTCGAAGCAGACGACATCATACTGGCAGACGAGACCACGCTGCCCGGAGGCGTTGTTGACGAACATCTTGGCTACGGTCGCCTTGCCACCGGAGACGAGGTGCGAGTAGGGGCTGATCTGCTGGTAGAGATAGGACTTGCCCGTGCCCCGCGGGCCGAGTTCGATGCAGTTGTAGTTCTTCTCGACAAACGGGACCATCCGAAGGAAGAGGACGTTCTGCGCCCGTTCGTCAAAGGAAGAAGGTTCAAGGCCGATACTGCGGATCAGGAAGTCTTTCCACTCACGGGTGGTCATTTCCTCGCGGCCACGGGCCAGATCATTGAGGACATTTCGCTTGGAGAGCTGGATCGGCCGGAGGTTGGTGATGGAGAACGGTCGGCCGCTCTTGCCCTCGCCGGGGCCGGAGCCATACTCGAGTTCGACCTCGGCGTAGAACCCGCCGGTCAGCATCCGCTCGTTCTCGTAGACCATCTCGGCCGGGATGTAGACATCGTTGAGGAGGAGGGTAGGGATGGTGGCCACGAACGTGTCTGAGCGCGTGTCGAGCCGGGCTGTGATCAGGTCGATCACCTTGACCGAGCCCTGCTCGCGGGCGCGGGCTTTGAAGAGTTCGTTCTCACCGGCGCGGACGATCCGTTCGGTGAGTTGCCGCTGGACGATGGCGAGGCCTTCGCGAATCTCTGCTTCGTCGGTGGTCGCACAGTACTTACCGATCAGAAACTCGGCGACGTAGGTTGGAACGGGGTAGCCGCCACGGAACTTCTGGGCGAGGTCCTTCCGGACCACGTAGCCTTCAAACGCCGTTGTTACTTTTGCATCAAGCGTGTCAAGATCCACCATTCTATCACTCCAGTCCTATTCGGACACCTCGCTGTGCTACGGGAGAGTTCTGGCTGTCCAGAACGACGAGCCAGGCCTCTTTCCCTTCGTTGCTGCTATCTTCGACGGTGAGCGAGGCGTTGCCCTCGATGCTGACTGTACGGCTGCCGGTCGTGACGCTGCTCTCTGTATCGGCCGGTCTCCACCGGATGTCGACAGTGTAGCCTTCGGCACCGTCAACATGAACCCTGCAGATCATTCCGACCCACCGGATCTGGCCGATCTCGATACCCTTGCTGCGGGTCGCACCGATTTTTACGACAATCTCCGGCACGACAGTCTCCTGCGGGCTGAGGCCGCCGTGCTCGTATTCTTTCCCCTCCTCGAAACAGGAGACTCCGGGAGCCAGAGCGATCCGGATGTTGTGGTCCCAGAACCACCGGACCACGGGGTAGTCGGTCTCTGCGTCGGCCCGCAGCTCGGCGCAGCGCCCCTTCTTCACCTCGGTGAGCCCGGGTTTCAGTTCGGTCTTCCGGAGTTTGCCCGGGAGGAGGAGCCAGCCGTGGTCGGTGACGATGCGCACCTGCTGCCAGCCGGCCTCAAGGAGTTCGATCGCCCGGTCGCGGATCTTCTCGAGCTCCCGGTCGAGGACTGCAGGGAGGGCAGCCCCTTTGTTATGCCCTTCCGTATCGATGTCTCCGCAGTCTGTCCAGGCGGAGTGCGCAGGATCGCCGGTCTCGGAGTCGCTGAGTACGCTGAACCCTTTGTCGTTAAGGATGCTGCGTAATGCGGTGATCGTCGCGAGCGCCCCGCTCTTCGTTCTGGGGGTCAGTTTTTCCCCGGCAACGAGTTCACCGGCGATCGGCATGACCGCCGGTTTTGCCGTCGAGGTCTGCGTTGGAAGAGCACTGAAGCGGTGGGAGAGGCTGCAGGAGTATCCGGCATCCTTCAGACTCGAAGAGAGGCGATGGCCGAGGTCCATGCGGAGGCCGTCGACAAAGAGCAGGACCTCGCCGGCAACGGGTTCCTGGTTCTCTTTGCGCATCGGTGCCGGTTCCCGCAGCCACTCCTTCTGGAACGCCTCTGCCATCGCGTCGAGCCAGTTCCGGTAGAGCACGTTGACAACGGCTGTAACAGCCTCGCTGCACTTCCTGTCCGTCGCCTGCTCAAGCGCACGGACCACGGCATCGTCGGCCTGCCATGTGGTATTGGCGTAGCGCTCTGCCTGCTCGAGTACGGTCCCGCCGAACATCATGTCGTTTGTGATGATCGCGAGGTGTGCGAGGTGTTCGAGAGCCCGTGCGAGGGGACTTTCCCCCATCTCGGCCCAGACCCACTCCCGCCGTGGGGCATGTACCCGTTCCAGGTCCGCGATCTGCCGGCGCGCTTCCTCCGGGGCGACCTCGGCAAGGGCCATGAAGACCAGGGAGAGTTCTTTCTCGCGTGCATCGTTGTACTGCGGCCATGAGTCGGGATAGGCCATCCAGCCCGGTTGTTTTGCGCTGCGGAGGAGCCGGGGGATCTCAGGGTAGGCCCCGGGCTTCTCCGTGAACCGCTCCCATACGTCCGCCCACCTGCCGGACTGAGAGCCCAGCTTCTCCGCGGCAGTAGCCGCACCGTCCTTCTCCGGGTCGAGGTCGTACTCTTTCCTGCATATCTTACAGAACGCTCCCCAGTCGCCGCTGACCTTCATCCGCTGCTCTTCTCCGGCCGGGGCGTTCATCCACAGGAGGATCTGCTTGTTCGGGTCGGGGTGGTGGAGTTCGGCAAAGAAGGCCGCGTTGAGCGGCTCCTTTGCTTTCAGGAACTCCACGGCTTCGTCGGCGAGGACGGCCGCGGCGCTCCGGATGGCATCCCGTGTCTCGGCGTCGTCGTGGACCTGGATGGAGAGGCCGCCCTGGCTTGTCTTCAAGAACGCGAGCAGGGTCCAGTCGCGCCCGTTTCGCTGCGACCAGACGTTGCCGAGGTACTGGAGGCCGGCGAGCGGTTTGATCTCATCGGGGCAGTCTTCAAGGTTTCGGAGCTGCTCGCGTGAGTACCCGGGGAGGTACACGATAACCGGCTGGTCATCGGGGAGGAGAGCGTCGATGGTATGGGCGACAAGGCATCGGAGGTAGATGGCCGGGCCGGTGAGGTGCTCCGGGTCATAGGAGCCAAAGGTGACGATGGGGAGGCTGCCCCGGAGGCGGGCGACGATGGGCGCCCACTCGCCGGTCTTGTCCGGGAAGACGACCACCCGCTGCCGGACAACATCTTCCCGGTTGTAGTCGTTCATGGCGCCGGCGAGCGATTCGCGGACCCGGTCTAGGAAGGTTTGTTTCATCTGGATTTCCTCATGCAGTCTGATGTAAGTTAGAGCGAGATGACAATTGTTCCATCATCGTCACAATCGCCTTCCCAATCGTCTGGTGGAAGAAGATATTCGTCCACTAAGTCAGACTCGTGCTGGAGTACCATATCATAGTCTTCTTTTGAGACTCTGATAGTATCGGGATGGCCATAATCAAGTAACTGAACCTCTTTTTCCCTTTTAAAAAGGGCGGGATATATCAATTTAAACTTCACAATTAAGTCAATAGCATTTGCTTCAATATCGCTCCTCTTTTTTCCTGTAGCACTAATGGCAATAGATTGAATTGCACCTACCACTCTCTGGATAACCTGCGCCTTCTTTTGGTGCGCTGCGCTTTTCCCAATCTTTCTTAATTCGTCCAGTATCCAAAGCGCTTCCTTGCTGTGATTTTGGTGGATTGAATATTTGCCAAGGTACTGCAGCATCTGAACCGATGAATTAAATAGTGTAGTTTTATCTCGGTTTGCATATTCGAGTGCGATCTCACCGATTCGTTTAAAGACAAAGTCATCTTTGAAGATAAGGTTCTTTTCTATTGCATACCTTCCAAGGTTATCAAGT
>Ga0208041_1002210_pt1 | contig 10641 bp, 9 predicted proteins | sample AD_SCU002_MetaG_FD_184453 | JGI IMG/M metagenome (GOLD analysis project Ga0208041, IMG submission 184453) | Active sludge microbial communities of municipal wastewater-treating anaerobic digesters from China - AD_SCU002_MetaG (SPAdes) (version 2) | ecosystem: Engineered > Bioreactor > Anaerobic >...
CGGGACACACTGCATCTGGTACGAAGGCGGCTATGCCAAGGAGTTCGAGTTCGTGTGAGCGTAACGGCAGCACAGGCATGCTGCGGCTTCCGTGTGCGGATGCGCTGCGGCAGCAGCGCAGACGGGGCGCTCCACGCGAAAAAAGGGTAGTGTCCCGGAATATAACTGAAAAAGTTTTTCATAGAATCTGACCGTATTACGTTGAGCAATACCCTGCGTTCATACCAAAAGCTCACATTGGGGAGTTTTTCCTACTATCAGTTGCTTCTTGGGGCACTACTGGCACCGTTGCCGATGATGGACAATAGTTGTACCCTGTACGGCGGCGCCGTGATAAGGGTTTCATCTCCAGAAAAGGGATCAAACCCCTTACTTTTGGCAGAAACCTGCCGACGTGTAAATGAATTGGACAGAATTTCTAAATAGCTCTGTGTTCAAGCCATTGTGTGGATGCTTCAGAGCGGCGTCCGCAAAAGGTGTGGGGCTGCCCATCCCTGGTTGACGACCGGATGACGCGCCCCACATGCCCGGAGGCAAAGGGAACATACGCGTTCTGCGTACTTAAATGTGTGCCTCTTTTGCCTCCGGGAATGTTACAGGAGGCAAACAGATGAAAGAAACCATTGGAATGCGGGCATTTTCTATTTTCCTCGCTGCATTGTTGGTGAGCGGAACGATGGTGCCTGCAGTGAGTGCAGAGAATGAATCAAGGGGCTGGCTCGATACGTTCGACCAGTGGGTTGAGCCGAGAGATATGTCGATGTACACTCCAGTTATTGAAGCCCCGCAGAGGGTTCCGATCACTGAGGAGATCGCACGGCAGCACCCCGGGGTAATCATTCTGGATCCGAAGAGGGTATCAGAATTCCAGATGATCGATGCGGACGTGGTTCCAACCTCACCTGGTAAAGTATCATTGACGCTACAAGCCGAGAGTAGCGACCTCGGCACCAGGGACCTAATGCCGGACGTGAGAATGACCCAGGGAACTATCTCCTGGTACTGGACGCAGGACACATTTGTCTACCACGAGATCACAATTCATAACTATGCTTCTTCTGCAGCGAGCGGGATGGTCATCCTCTGGTCGCTTAAGGATGGGTATGGGTGTGGCGTACCCTTTTCGGATCTTGCAGCGGGGGCGGACCTCACTGTGACGGTTCCATTCGAGGTTCTCCCACAGCATAGCTCCATCGGAATAAAACCGATGGCAGTCGAGATCAGAGTTGATCCGACCGGCCTTACGTCATGGATGGCAAGAATGCCGATCGATGCCATAGAGAAGTATAACAACGATGCGTCGCATCTCTTCGATCCTGACAGCGGAGAAAACCTCGAGACGAGCGACCTGTATCATTTCCCGTTCAGTGAGGGATATAGAGTGCTACTCGAAGCAGCGCAGGCGGCTGATGGTACGACAGAGCCGTATCAGTCTGCCTACGAGATAATGCAATATGTCAATGGGGCCATGAATTACACATACGAAGACCCATATCTTGAATATATATTCTCCGACCTGTACATGATGGATCATCCCTCTCCCATAAACGGAAAGTATCTAGGAGTCTGCGATGAGTATGGAACCCTGTATACCACTTTCGCCCGGGCGCTGGGTATCCCGACGCGGTTCCTGTCATTCACCATGGAGCTGCCTTCCGGTAATGTAACAGGGCATGCTATTGCAGAATCATGGAACGGGAATGCCTGGATCCACTCAGATCCGACATGGAATGTATTTGACAATCCTCAGGTTTACAGGGCAGCGGGAAACACCCATATCGACATCACCGTCTACGGTGACGCCGATGACTCCTATTACACACAGGATCCAAACGACCCAACCGGTGATGGCATTCTCAGGTACGAAGATTTCAGAACACAGATTCTCCTCGGAGAGGTTCCGAGGTACAATTAACCCAATTTTTATGCCGAAAAGTATTGTCCTCCTGGCACTTGGTCTCACCGTTGCGGTGCTCGCCTGCAGTATCCCTGCAGATGCGGTAGTGACGCCCCTCCCCGGGCAGGGAAATCAGACAGGTATCCTGTTTGGGGTCCACCCGAACGCGAAGACCAACGAGACGATCACCGCGTTCATCGCCGAACACGGGGAGATCTGGTGGCATGAGGGCATTTACAATCACACCCACAAGTACGTGTACGTCGTGCCGGCGAACGCCTGCGAAGAACAGCTCGTCTACTTAAACAAGATAGCCAATGAACACGGTGGCGAACAGTCCATCGAGCAGATCTGGATCATCGGCTGCGACGAGAGGCTGCCCCTGGCCGCGGAGCTCCGGTTCCCGGAGATCTTTGCAAAGTACCCGGCGCTCAGCAACGACGGAGGGTTGCGATCGTACGTCGAGAATCAATCCCCGAACCGCTACGAGGAGGAGATTACAACCAGACCTTCGCGGACGCAGGTCTACTTCATCAACGATACCGGCGTGTTCACGGAGTACATCGTCGACCTTTCGGGAAGAGAGATCGCCTCCACCACCTACGTCTCAGAAGAGAACCTCACGGTCGGGAGAGCCGAAGCGGAGGCGCAGGCCCTCTCCCAACAGCCTCCGGACGCCCGCGTCGAGAACATCGTGCTGAAAGTCTACAGCAGCGACCGGATTGCCTGGGAGATTACCGTCCGGGCCGGTCGGGAGACGGACATCGTGCAGGTCCCCTCGGACCTGGCGCCCGGGCAGTCGCTCCGGACGACGACGCCGGGGTTCGGGGCGCTTTTCGCGGCTCTTAGCGTCGGGCTGAGTTTCGCCCTGTACCGGAGGCGGAGATAGGGTCGGAGCGGCGGATAGACCCTTTGTAGGGCTTTGTTGAAATCCCACCCGTTTGTTCCAGATCACCTCAATCAGGGATACTCCGAGGTACGGCTTTCCATCAGGTATCGCCATGACTGCCCCTGCCCTTAGGGCGGGGAACGACTGCCGTGAGCGTAGCGGACAGCAGGAATTTGAGCACCGGAGGTGCAGAGGAGGAAGCCTGAGGCCGGGCGGGATAGGGTCGATGCAGTGCACGGATCTTCGCGCGTTGGAAACAGGAGAGGGGGTTCCCGCCTCCCCGTCAGCCCCATCCCCAATGGCGATAGCCACCACAGTCCACCACATGAGGCCATGTCCAAAAAAAGGCCGATCCAGGGCATAAAAAGTAAATTCTATAGTGCTGAAGTGGCCATAGGGGCTCGAATCAATCATCTGGATCCCATAAACACCCTTTTTAATTCAGCGAACTACCGATCCTGAGGAGAAATGGAGAGAGGGGATTCCAGCTCCGATGCGTTCATGGCGACCTTGCGTAAATATTCGAGGACAATTTTCGATTCTTTCTCATCGAAATCTTTGACAAGAAATTCGTTTATTCCATAGCCGATACGTTTCATCTCAGGCTGGAGTTTCCTGCTTTTTTCCGTCAGGTACAATCGTTTTACCCGCTTATCTGCCGGATCAGTCTGGCGCCTGATGAGATCTTCTTCCTCAAGTTTCACAACGGATTTTGCAATCATGGTTTTGTCAAAACCCCGTGACAATGCGAGGTTGTCCTGACTCCGTCCCTCTTCGTCATAAAGGGACATAAGGATCGCAAAATGCCCCCATCCAATATTATACGGCGCAAGATCTTTCGCAAATCTCTTCTGAATTGTCCGATAGGTATACGAAATCAACGCCGCCGGGACTTCTATCTCTTGAATCCATTGGGTAACCGGATCATCTCTGGTCGGGCTCACCATCTTCAGACCTACTAATTGGTTGCATTGTCATTTATTTATACAAGATTGAATCGACACTGCTGAATGATTCCGAAGGCAATTGGGTTCTTGTCGCGATCGCGTACCTGCGGAATTCCGAGCGCTGGAGACAGAAAACCGGCTGGTTACTCCTCGTAAATTTCGTCATTGCTGGGTTTCTTGACCCCTGCACCGGCGATGCCGTACCGGTCCGAACAACCGGTCCTCGGGAACGAACCGGCAACGGGGGTCTGCTATTGCAGGCATAGTAGGGTTGTCATCACTTACTATTTTCACACCGCTCTTCGGCAAATTCATCTACGGAATGCTTGCAGGAGAACGCTTGTTACGCCCCGGTCAAGAAAGGCCGTTCCTGAAAAAGTGGTTATTTTTCCGGTGCCATCGTCCCCGGCCCGGGAATCGGCCGGCGCTTTCCTCGCTTGAGAGACGCTGCTATCCCGATAAGGCAGAGGATCGTGAAGAGCACGAACGCATACTGCAGGCTGCGGATGAACTCCGGGTAATACTCCGGTGTTATCTCCGCCCTGCCGATAATGAAGGAGAACAACATCATCACAACACCCATCGAAAGCATCTGGCCAACGAGACGCACGGTCCCGTTCATACCGGACGCAACACCGTAGTAGCGTTTTTCCACCGAACTCATGATCGCATTCGTATTCGGAGAGGAGAACAGGCTCAGGCCCGCACCCAGCACCGCCAGGCAGGCAAGCAGGTACCACAGGGGGATTGATTCCGTCAGGAAGGCAAGCAGGAAAAGACCAAAGGCAGTACATGCCATTCCTGCCGACGCCACGATCTGCGGATCGATCCGGTCCGACAGTCGGCCGGCAATGGGTGAGAGTACTGCCATTACCGCGGGCTGGACGATGAGTATCAGCCCGGCATGTTCCGGGGAGAACCCTTTCGTGAACTGGAGATCGAGGCTCAGGAGAAAGGTCACGGCGTATGTTGCGCTGTAATTGATGAGTGCGGCGAGGTTTGAAAACGCAAAGACCCGGTTCTTTGTCAGGAGTCGCATGTCAAGAACCGGCATGGGAATTCTCATCTCGTACAGAACAAAGATAATCCCGATGATGATGCCGGCCGCAATCAACACAATGCCTGTCGCATCCGGAACGATGGAAAGGCCGTACATCACCGCAATCAGGGCGCAGGCATAGACGACCGAACCGAGAAGATCGAAACGCTCGCCCGCGCATTCCGCCCACTCGCCCTCGAATTTCCAGAGAATGAGGATACAGGCGACAATCCCGATGGGAACATTGATGAAGAAGATGCTCCGCCAGCCGAGATACTCGGTCAGCAGGCCTCCTAAGAACGGCCCGATCGTGAGGCCGAGGTACACGGCAGTGGTGTATATCCCCAGCGCTTTTCCCCGCTCGCCCGGGGGGAAGACCGATGTCAGGATGGCAACGCTTGTTCCGAAGATCATGGCGCCGCCGAACCCCTGGAGGACCCTGACCGCGATGAGCAGGTTCGTTGTCGGCACCATCGTCATCACAAAGGACGAGAGGGTGAAGACCGCTATGCCGTACAGGAGGATCCGTTTTCTCCCATAGATGTCGGCAATCTTCCCGAACGGTACCAGGAAAAGGGCAGCGGCGAGGAGGTAGGCGGTCGCGATCCAGGAGAGCGAGATCGCGTCCATGTGGAACTCCATGCCCATCGCCGGCAACGCAATGTTGACTGCCGAACCGTCGAACGGGGTGAGAAAACCGGCGAGTACGGCGATCAGGAGCACAATACGCCTGCCGGTCCGGGTCACGGCGACATCCGGCGTATGGCAGATCGCGGGAACGTCTGCAGTTTTTTTGGTTACGGGATCCAAATTCCGCATAATTTCTCCATGAAAAAATGGTTTTGCACTCGACACTTCGGCTGCAATCACGTCGTGTCCCGGCTAATAACCGGGACAAATCATTGTCCGTGATGGGGGAACGCCACCTGTGGCCGGCGGACGACGAACGAGGCGTCGAGGTTGCTTACCATCCGTGCCGCCATTTCCGCGGGGATACCCAGCGCCACCATCTCCGGGGGGAAGGAACGGTTCTGTGTCGGGTCCTGCGGGCCCATGAACGCAGTGTCGCGGGGCGTGTTTTCCGCAAGGCCTGCCGGGAACGTGATGAAGGTCGCACAGGAGGGACCCCATGGGACAATGACCGGTGAAAACGGATCGTCACGGTCGAAATGGATGAGCGCCGCCATGTTCCGGATCTGCTCGCCCGTGCCGAAGCAACAGATCGATCTGACTGCGATATCCGGATCCGGAAGGGTTTCGCATGCCTGCACGATGAGATATTTTCCGGGAGGACGGATCGGCCCTGCCGCCAGGTCGCACCGCTCGACGAGTTCCGGGCTTGCCTTCAGGTATTCGGCCGCCCCGCCGCGCACGTCTTTCTTCCCGGTCGATACAAAATACTTGATCTCATTGGATACGGGAGCATATCCGACACGGTAAAGCCCCCCATGACAGCAACCCTCGCTCGTATCCTCACTGACATAGATTGCCGATACATCGGTGCCCGTCGCCATCCGCAACAGGGAAACCGCAAAACATCGGTTAACCCCGCTCATCGGAGGGATACCCGATGGCAGGACTTCAGATCCGTACACTGCAAGAGGTCTGGTCGAAAGCCTGAATGCGGACTTCAGCCGGGCCCCAATCTCCTTGAAATCTCTTTTTTCCATATTCATTTCACCTCACTGTATCTGTGGTCAGACCTTTCCCGATCGGGCCGTCGAATACTCCATCTTCCGCCTCCGCTTCCATCTCCTCAAAGGGGGAGAACGGTACGGCGAAGGTGAACATGTTCTCGGGAATCATCTTGCCAACATTTTCCCGTGCGGAGAGATCGGTATACTCAAGCACTGCCCGGGGGTGTTCCTTCCTTGCTTCGTCGTATACGAATGCCCCTATCTGCTGGCAGGCGGCCATAGGGGGAATCCACACAGGATCCGTGCCTTCGAGGATTGCCCCGACCAGCGTCACGAGCTCGGTGACCTGGAGCGGGTCCGCCACGAACACAACAATGACCGGATGTTCGCCGGGTTTTACCTTACTCAGAGGCGTGAAGATCACGTACTGATCGGCAATATCCGTGATCGGCAGGTCTGCGGTCATGAACCGCTTTGCTGTCTCCGGATCCTTATGGAAGCGTTCGCCGTGGATGAACTTGGCCCGCCCCCTCCTGGGAACGCGCTGCACGGAGGCGCAGTAGGCTTCCGGATTTTGACTGCTTTCAGCACCTTTCGCGAAGAAGGCCGACATGAATTCGACGCCCGCGCCCTTGAAAGCGCCGTAGTACCCGTTGCCAAAGCCGAGGCCGGCACGGGCACCGGGGCAGCCGTATGTCTCCCGGTCGAATACGGCGGTCTTTCCTTTCACTGCAACCTGGGCGAAAAACGGTATGGTGCAGGCCTGCACGTGCGGGCGGACCTGTAAGGCGCCTTCGGGCTTTGTGTTGCTCCAGAGAATCGCCACCGGTTCGTAGCGAAGACCGGCTTTTTGTGCGACGGTGCTTCTCATTCTTCCTCGTCCTTCAGCCAGCCCATCTCGACGTACCAGTCATACTGATGGGCAAAGCTTTCCTTGTGTTTTTTCACCATCTGGCCGAAATATTCCCGTCTCTGTCGGTGGGCCTCGTCCTGTTCGGGGTAGGTAATCTCCCCCAAGATCGACCGGGCCAGCCGCTTCCCGAGTTTCCGGGAGTCCCCTTCTGCTTTTTTGAGCGCCGACGCTTCCCGGCTAACCGCGGTGCCGACTCCCCCGACAACGGTGACACCGAGTGTCGCGAGAACGTTGTTCATGTATCCGATGACCTCCGACTCACCGCTTCCCCCGGCAGTACACACGGAGCAGCCGAATTTTCCCGTCAGCATCTGGCAATGAATGGCGTCGGACAAGCGATCGAAGAGCGCTTTCATCGGAGCGGGAACGGAATTGATGTAATTGGGAGCTCCGAGAACGATACCGTCGGCATATGCCATCTGATCGAAGATGTCCGGGAAATCATCGATGAGCGGGCAATCCCCGGTCGCGTAACAGGTCAGACATCCGGTGCAGTATTTGATATCCTGAGAATAGATATCCACGAGCTCCGTCTCACCACCCTCGTCGCTGACACCGGCAAGTACGGCATCTACCAGCCGGAGCGTCTTGCTTTTCTTCCCCATAGGACTTGCGATCAGTCCGATGACTTTCATACGTTTCCTCTCCGAACCAAGTTCATAGTACACCGTTTTCCGGTGCGGATTCCGCTTTCTTCAGACTTCATTCGCGCGAGGCGGGCCGGGCAGGTACATCCCGGTGATCTTCCACCCCCTGATTTTCAGCGTTCCTGGATAGATGACTATTCAACAATAGGATAGAGGATTGTCACCTATAAAAAGATGATGATCCAACTAATCTGTGCAGACCAGTGAGTTCCCGGCTGTGCCGTTGATGAATTTCCCAGAACCGGAACTCCAGTGTGATATGAGGTTCTCGCGGACAACCGGCCATTATCCTCGGCACTTCGTTAATCTCCCTCCTTCTTTCCTGCCATTCATCACAATTCCCCGTTTGTTTTGGCAACCCCGGGTTCCTGAAGGCTGGAGTGAGAGATCGATCTGGTGGGCCCGGGTTTGTAGACACGTGTCACAGAAAATGTCTGGGGGAACGCTGGAGAACTCCAGCGTGGATATTCGCGGCGATCCGGGCCCGCCCAAAAAAAGAATCTATTCCGCTTTCAGCATCGCGTTGATCGCCGCAGCCGCACGTTTCGCCGAGCCCATCGCCTCGATCACCGTCGCAGCGCCGGTGGCGATGTCCCCGCCGGCGTAGACGTGGGGGATGGACGTCCGGCCGTCTTCGTCGACGACGACGTTCCCCCTCCGGGCGCGCTCAAGGCCCGGGATGAGGGAGACGAGGAGCGGGTTTGGGCTCGTGCCTATCGCCTGGATGACCATATCGACGTCGAGGGTGAACTCGCTCCCTCGATCGGTTCCGCGAACCGGCGGCCGCTTGCAGATGGGCATGAAAACCGGTGATGGTGGTCAACCATGGTTCGAACCCTTATTCGGAGGGATCTGGCGGATGCTCCGCCAACCCACAGAATGTTTTTCATACCAGCCATTACATTACAGTTTAATAGAGAGATAATAAATGAACGAAACAAAAGTTAGTTTTACTGCAATATCGACAGCCTGTAAACGTGCCTATCATTCTCTGCATGATAACCCTAAAATCTTTGATGATTTTCTTGCCTGCCGTTTGATACCAGATGATATGCGAGTACGAATGGAACAACATCTGACTGGTAAAGAGGTTGATGAGATTGAACGTGCCGGGTCGTACTCAAACCAGACAATACCCACGGGATCCTTGGTAAAAGCAACCATCGTTCTCAGCCGTTCCCGATACACAGAAGATAAGATAGAGGAAGATGTCAAACAGGGATTAAAACAGTATGTAATCCTCGGAGCCGGGTTGGATACCTTTGCATTCCGGCAACCGGAACTCATGAAACAATTAGAGGTATTCGAAATTGACCATCCTGTCACACAAGAATTTAAACTTCATCGCCTTGCCGAGTTGGGATGGAAACACCCGACGAAGTTGCACTTTGTCCCAATAGATTTTACGAAGGAAAACCTGATCGTCGGTCTTACTCGGTCATCAGCTTATGACCGTAATGCTAAAAGTATCTTCAGCTGGCTTGGTGTCACCGCGTACTTAACCCGGGAAGAGATATTTGCAACACTTACCTCCATCACTAAGATTGCGCCAGTCGGCAGCGCAATTGTTTTCGATTATATGGATAGCAACGCATTCATATCGGGAAAATCGTCACCGGAAATGCAAAAAAAACTCGAGTTTTTAAGAAAGATAGGTGAGCCAATGAGAACAGGTTTTAATCCGTCAACATTAGCTGAAGATCTTGCGAATTTAGGATTCAGGCTCAAAGAGAATTTAAGCCCGCCCGACGTCGAAAGACGTTACTTCCAAGGGCGCACCGATGGTTATCATGCACAAAGATATGAGTATATTGCATATGCAACTGTGGAATAATCACAAATCCTAATCCAAAAAGAGTGTACCGACAACCGAGAGATCTAAGGTACAGCGTCTCCGTTTCTTGATGTGCCGTCAAAGAAGCAGGAGACATTAACGAAATCAGCAAGCCGGAATATCAGGTTTACCCAAACTGCGCTGTCAGTCGTAAAGACTACGAGAATGTCTCCGTACACCTGCAAGTATTCAAAAAGATCTTCACGCAACATCTGTTGCTTGTGCTTGTTCTTTTCAACCCTGAAAAAATAGTTACTCTTCCTTCAGCATCGCGTTGATCGCCGCAGCCGCACGTTTCGCCGAGCCCATCGCCTCGATCACCGTCGCGGCGCCGGTGGCGATGTCCCCGCCGGCGTAGACGTGGGGGACGGATGTCCTGCCGTCCTCGTCGACGACGACGTTCCCCCTCCGGGCGCGCTCAAGGCCCGGGATGAGGGAGACGAGGAGCGGGTTCGGGCTCGTCCCGATCGCCTGGATGACCATATCCACGTCGAGGCTGAACTCGCTTCCCCGGATCGGTTCGGGGGACCGCCGGCCGCTAGCGTCGATGTCGCAGAGGGACATCCTCACGCACTCGATACCGGTGACGCACCCTTCACCGAGGATCCGGGTCGGGTTTGCGCAGGTGACGAACTCGATCCCTTCTTCCTTTGCGTGAACGACCTCGGCCCTCCGTGCCGGCATCTCCTCCTCGCCCCGCCGGTAGATCAAGGAGACCTTCGCCCCCAGGCGGCGCGCCACCCTCGCCGCATCCATCGCGACGTTGCCGCCGCCGATGACCGCGACCCGGGCGGCATGCATGACCGGCGTGTCGAACTCCGGGAACGCCTCGGCGTGC
>Ga0208041_1002211_pt1 | contig 10634 bp, 3 predicted proteins | sample AD_SCU002_MetaG_FD_184453 | JGI IMG/M metagenome (GOLD analysis project Ga0208041, IMG submission 184453) | Active sludge microbial communities of municipal wastewater-treating anaerobic digesters from China - AD_SCU002_MetaG (SPAdes) (version 2) | ecosystem: Engineered > Bioreactor > Anaerobic >...
TGTCGACGTCATTGAAGATTGCATAGGTGTTCGCACCGTCGGCGAGGCGCTTCGGGGTCGAGACAAAGTTCCAGCCAGGCTGGAGAACGATGGTGTCCGTCTCCCCTTCGGCGGCCTCGGTCACGGCGATGGTCTTCGTCGCGCTGTCGCTCCCGGCGGCGTTCGCGACCGTGAGGGCCACGGTGTAGGTGCCGGGAGCGGTGTAGACGTGCTCCGGGTCCTGTTCGGCGGAGGACGCACCGTCGCCGAAGGTCCAGGCCCAGGAGGTCGGGGTGTTGGTCGACAGATCGGTGAAGGCGACCGCGAGCGGGGCGTCGCCGGACGTGACGTTCGCGGTGAAGTCGGCGACCGGTTCGTCCGCCGGCTCGGAGTCAACGATGTTGAGCGTGGTGATGATGACGTACTGAGCGCCGCTCGGGTCGGAGTTGATGACGGAGTAGTCGCCGTAGACCGTGTAGATGATGGTGCCGTTCTCGAGGGGGACGTTCGGGTCGTACTTCGTTGCGGCGGCGGTCATGCCGTCGAAGGAACGCCAGGCGAGATCCGCCGTCGCGTTCTGGACGTTCGGGTAGCAGACCCCGTCGGAGGTGGTGATGTCCATCAGCGAGTAGGTCGGTATCGGTTTCTGGCTCTTCCACATGTCGAAGATGAAGCCGCTCGCGTTCAGCATGCCGCCGACGCTGGTTGCCGGGATCTCGATGGAGTCCTCGCCGGGCTTGTAGCCCCCGGAGCGCGGGGAGATGGCGGCCAGGATCGTGCTGCCGTCAACGATATCGACCGTGCCCTGGTACAGGACGATGTAGGGAAGGTCCGAGTCGACGATGGTGATCCCGGTCGATGCCTCGGCCGAGCCGGCATCGTTTGCCACGGTCAGGGTGATGGTGTAGTTGCCGGCCGTCGTGTAGGTGTAGTCGGTGGTCTTCCCGGTGACGGTATCGCCGTTGCCGAGGTTCCAGGTGTAGGTGAGATTGTCGCCGGTCGCGGTTGCCGCAAGGTGCACCGGGGCGCCGACGGCATAGTTGCTGTTCGATAACGGGGAGGTGATCGTCACGCCGCACGGGGCGCCGTCCCCGCTGGGCCGGGTCGGCAGGAGTTCAACGTTCAATTCGACGACGTAGGTCGAGTTTTCGAACGACGGGAGGTCCCACCAGCCGAACTGGCTCAGGTCGCCGTACCAGATGTAGTAGGTGCCGGATTGGCTGATGTAGCCGTTCAAGGCTTTCTTGAACTTGACGTCACCACCGGTCCCGATGGTCTCGTAGAACTTCCACGCGTAGTCCGCGCCGAAGTCCTTCGTCGGGTAGGTGACGCCGTCCATCGTGAGGGTCAGGAGCGGTTTTCTGTCGCTGTAGCCCGAGTCGTTGTCGGCGTAGGTGTAGGTGTACCCGGCGGCGGCGAGGATGTTGAAGAACGTGTTGCCGCTGTACCGGACGCCGTCGACGACGATCGGCTCGTCCATGTAGACCGTAACGGAGGTGTTGAAGAGGATCGGGTCGGGTTTCGTGACGACGATCCCGGCCTGTGCGGAGGAGGTCCCGGACCCGCTGCTCGCCGTCAGGTTCACGGTGTAGGTGCCGGCCGAGGTGTAGGTGTGGACCGGGTCCCGTTCGCCGGAGGTCGCGCCGTCGCCGAAGTCCCAGGACCAGGAGGTCGGGGAGTTGGTCGACTGATCGGTGAATGCCACGGCGAGCGGCAGCTCGCCGGACGTGACGTTCGCTACAAAGTCGGCCACCGGTGCATCCGGCCGGGTCGGCTGAAGGTCGACGGTCAACGCGACGACGTAGATCGAGTTGTTGACCGCCGGGAGGTCCCAGCCGCTGAACTGGCTCATGTCGCCGAACCAGATGTAGTAGGTGCCGGATCCGTCGATGTAGCCGTTTAAGGCTTTCTTGAACTTGTTGTCGTTACCGGTCCCGATGGTCTCGTAGAACTTCCACTTGTAGTCCGCGCCGAAGTCGCGGGTCGGGTAGGTGACGTTGTCGATGGTGAGGGTCAGGAGGGGTTTCCTGTCGCTGTAGCCCGAGTCGCTGTCGGCGTAGGTGTAGGTGTAGCCGGCGGCGGCGAGGATGTTGAAGAACGTGTTGCCGCCGTAACTGACGCCGTCGACGAGGATCGGCTCGTCGGCGTAGACCGTGACGGAGGTGTTGAAGAGGATCGGGTCGGGTTTCGTGACGGCGACATCGGTCTGTGCGGATGCGTTCCCGTACTCGTTGCTCACCGTCAGGTTGACGGTGTAGGTGCCGGCCCTGCCGTAGGTGTAGTTAACGTCCTGGCCGGTGACGCTGCCGCCGTCGCCGGTCTCCCAGAGGTAGGTCAGGCCGGCGCCGGTGGCGGTGGCAGAGAACCGGACGGGGAGGCCGATCTCGGTGCTGCTGCCCGATACCGGGGAGACGATCGTCACGCCGGTCGGGGCGTCGGAACCGCCGCCGGATTCGGTCACGGTGATGGTCTGCGTCGCGCTGTCGCTCCCGGCTGCATTCTCAACCGTCAGGTTGACGGTGTAGGTGCTGGCCGCCGTGTAGGTGTGGACCGGGTCCTGCTCGGCCGAGGTCGCCCCGTCGCCGAAGGCCCAGGACCACGAGGTCGGGTTGCCGGTCGAGGCATCGGTGAAGGCGACCGCGAGCGGTGCGTCGCCGCTCGTGACGTTCGCGACGAAGTTCGCGACCGGGGCGGAGGGCGTAGCGATGGTGCCGTTCTCCCACGCGCCCATCAGCGGGTGGTAGTCGAAGTCGGTTTCGAGGCCGCCGGGGATCGCGTAGGGAGTGTCCCCGATGCCGTCGCCGTCGGCGTCCACTCCGGTGTAGTCGCTGCCCCAGTAGTTGCCGACGAAGTTCGTGTAGGACGCGCCGTTGTAGGCGTAGGTGATCGGCTCGGTCGAGTTATAGTAGACGGTAGGGGCCGGTGTACTCCCATACTGGGTAATGTTGTCGTTATTGTCGATGAAGTTGTTCAGGTAGATCGTAGTGGTGCTATCGGTAACCGTCGGACTGAAATAGAACAGTGTATTGTAATCACTCCCGTTGTTACGGATGAAACTGTTCCCGCTGATTGTGCCTGTGGAGGGAGAGCGTGCATACCCTATGCATAGCGAACCGAGGTTGTCGGTGAACGTGTTGTTGAGCAGGTTATACCCGCGTAGTAGTGCCATGACACCTTGGGTCCCGGTTCCATTTGCAATAATATTATTCTCGAACGTGAAGTTATCCGAATACTTATTAGTATATATCAGACTGTTTGAGGTTGAACCCTCAAAAATGCAGTTCCTGACGGTGCAGTCCTGTGCGATTTTCCTTCCCATGCCCAGATTCACCGAGACCGCATTTGTAAACGTAAATCCATCGATGAGAGTCCCGTTTGCGTTACGATTGCTACCTAGATTCAGAGTACTGCTGTCCACGGTAACCTTATCCGCTCCCTCTCCGATGATGGTAAGGTTCGATTTTTCGATGGTAAAACCTGCATAGGTCCCATTGAAAACCAAGATCGTGTCGCCGTCAGATGCGGCTCCACTGGTACCTGTATATAGGCCCTGGATACTATCGCCTTCGTAGACGTTCCATGTCGTTGCTGCCGCCGGCATGACGACGACTGCGCAGAGCAGTGCGATCATGCAGGCCATCACCATTGTCCGTTTCATGTTCAGGTTACTCCAGAGTTTAGTATGGAAAAATGGTCGCACCGGCGCATTATAAGTATTACTATTTGACTTTTTGCAAATGTTAAATTATCTACATTTACTTTATTTCTTGAAACAGAAATGTTTCCCCGCTATACCGCGATACCGGGCACACGGGAGACCGGGACCGGAAGAGGAGAGGGCGCTGCAACCGTGCCCGCGCCCCCGGGGCCGGGCCGCCCGGACAGCAGATCGATCTCTGCGCGGGTCTCGCCGGCGGCCCGCGATGCCGGAGACGGATCCCGAAATCGGCACCGTCCCGGTACCCGCAGTAAAAAAAGGGTGGGGTTATGAGTTCCAGTGGTGGTGGGTGACGGTCAGCTTGACGTAATCCGTATCGATATACGAGTGACTCAAAGAGCTCGACTGCGCGCTCACCTGTTTCACCAGTACCGTCACGTTGCCTGAGTTGACGTAGTTGCCGATGCCGCTGATCGTGCCGTCCGTCGCCACCGTACCGACGATATCGCCGGCGAGATACACGGTCGAATCATCGGAGACGGTGTCCAGTTGTTCGTACTCACCTGCCGTGAAGTTGTAGACGTACAGGGTTGCGCCATTGTTTTCATTATCGTTATATCCCGCGCCGTGCCACGTCACGTTGAGCTCCTCGATGTCCGTCAGGGGCCCGTCGAGCGCCGAATCCGTGTTGATCGTGAAGTTGAACCGGTGCGCGGCGTAGCAGCCGTTAGTATCCGACTGAGTTGTCACGTAGTTGCCGTCATCGTCTGCGATCTCGGCCGTCGATGCGAACGCGGTGCTCGGAGTGCCGGCATTGGACGGAAGTGAAGCCACCTCTCCCTCGAACGCGTACTCCGTCGTGTCGCCGGTCGTGTTGAAGTCGTGCCGGTGCGGCGGGTAGATCTTCAGGTACTGGACGTTCTTCACCGAGAGCCCCTTCGTGTTCGGGTAGCTGCCGGTGCCGTTCCAGTCACCCACCCAGCGCTGGTACCACGGGTCGAAGTTGTTGCACATCTCGCGGAGGGTAAAGTTCAGGCAGTCGGCGACACCGTAGGTCGGCGCCGGGTTCGGGTCATAGAAGTAGAGGCGCATCCCGTAGGAGTAATCCGGCACAAAACCCATGTCGCTGTCCCACCAGGTGAGGACCAGGTTGGGCTGGGCTGCTTCGGGAGAGTTGATGTCGTCTTCACCGAAGTACATGTAGAAGCCGTCGTTTGAGACGATCTTCAACTCGTCACCCTCTTCCATGCCGCCCGCCTCATCCGTCAGGTTGCGGATGTACGTCCCGTTGTGGCCGTAGAAGATGATCATCCCCTGTCCGGCGTCTCCGTACTTGTCGCTGGAATTGAACGTGGCCTGCTGCATGTAGATGTTCCCGTTGCTGTACACGTTGGGCAGGTTGGTCGCCATGTCCGTATAGGTCATGTTCGTGAAATTGGTGACCACGGAATAATTGTTATCCGCATACCGGGTCACGTGCGCCCATGTAGTCGCTGTAGCCGAAGCCGGCGCGACCACCATCCCGCCCACGACAAGGAGCAGGATCAATCCAATCCATGATTTCGTTGAACTGTTCATGCACAATCTCCATTTTTTACGAACCGGCCCATTCAGCAGACCGGTAACCCACTGATGGTTTAAAATATTATAAGGTTTTCTAATTAACTTTATGAAAAAGTTAAGTTAATTATGTTGATTTTGTTGATTTCCCGGCGGCCCTGCAGCAGACCCGCACACAGGAACGGCAAAGGTCACGGCCCGGAGCTTCGCGGCGGTCTTCGCCGACGGCGGGAGGGCAAACGACCGCATCCGCCGGGCCTCGACGATCGTCCGGCGGTCGTCCTCCCGGAGGTCCTCAGGCAGTTTTGCTTGCTGCCCGCCGGTAATTCTTCGGGGTCTCCTCACGGAGAGCACGGAACCGACCCTCTAAAACCCCCGGGCGCCCGTATCCCGCAGCCGGACAACCGGAAGGCCCGGCATGACTTCGGGTACCCCATCGAGATGCCGGACCCGTTCCTTCAAAGCGAAAACAGGAAAGCCCGGTCATGAGGGGCGGGAATCTTCAAGGTCCGGAAAATCGGCACCCGTTGCATGCTGCCCAGGTCTCCTGCCCGGAGCGATACCTGCGAATCCCGCTTTCTGCGGGTCAAAAACGCAACAGGGCGACCTGCACGCCCGGGAAAAAAGGGAAGAGGACCCGGCGGCACCATCGCACCTACGGGTCAAAAACGCAGCAGGGCGGCCTGCACGCCCGGAAAAAGGGGAAGAGGAACCAGCTGCCCCGTCAGGCGGCGATGGCGGCGAGCGTCTCCGCGCGGGTCATGTAGATCCAGTAGCCCTGCATGGGCTGCATCCCCTCCGTCTCGCTCGCCGAGGTGCGGATGATCGCGCTCTCGTACTGCTGGCCCTGTGCGTCGTAGCCGATGAGCGTGGTCCAGTGCTCCCCGAGCGACAGCAAAGTGGTTGCCGCGGATTCGGGTTCGGTGTCGGAGAACCCGATCGCGTTCCAGCCCTTGCCGAGGTCCTTTTCGGGCGGGAGGTCGGGGCCGCCGGAGGCGAAGGCGAGCGGGATCTCGTAGGTCCCGTTCGCGTAGATCCAGACCGCGTCGAGCGGCCGGAAGGCGTCGGCCGGACCCATCATCCTCCAGTCGCAGTCCTGCCCGTCGTAGAGCAGGATCGAGTGGGCGGCGGTATCGACGTCATTGAAGATCGCATAGGTGTTCGCACCGGCAGCGAGGCGCTTCGGGGTCGAGACGAAGTTCCAGCCCGGCCGGAGGACGAGGATATCCGCCTCCCCGCCGGGTTCGGTCACGGCGATGGTCTTCGTCGCGCTATCGCTCCCGGCGGCGTTCGCGACCGTCAGGTTCACCGTGTAGGTCCCTGCGGCCGTGTAGGTGTGGACCGGGTTCTGCCCGGCGGAGGTCGCCCCGTCGCCGAAGGTCCAGGACCAGGCGGTCGGGTTCCCCGTTGAGGTGTCGGTGAACCGGACGGCGAGCGGCCCGTTACCGCTCGTCACGTTTGCCGCAAAGCCGGCAACCGGGGCGGGGCCGACGGGTTCGGTCACGGTGGCGGTCTTCGTCGCGCTGCTGCTCCCGGCGGCGTTCGTGACCATCAGGTTCACCGTGTAGGTCCCTGCGGCCGTGTAGGTGTGGACCGGGTTCTGCCTGGCGGAGGTCGCCCCGTCACCGAACTCCCAGGACCAGGAGGCCGCACCGACAGAAGCGTCGGTGAACGCGACCGCCAGCGGCGCCTCGCCGGACGTCACGTTCGCGGTGAAATCCGCCGCCGGGGGAGCCGGCGTATACCCACCGATCTGCTGCACGAGCGGGCGGGCATCGACATCACCGCTGTCGCAATGCGGTACCGCGTACGCCGTATCCCCGACCCCGTCGCCGTCGCCGTCCGACCCGGCATACCCGTTGTCAGGATACCCGGCGACGACCTCCCAGTAGTTGCCCAGCTGCCCGGTGTATTCCTTGCCGTCGAAAGAGTACGAGACCGGTGTCTCCGAGACCCAGAAGTTCCTCGATTCGGTCGAGAACGTATGAATATGGCCTTCCAGGAAATTGTTGAACCAGATCCTGTTATTCGCCGACTGCCACAGGAAGACCCCGTGCAACCCCATATTCGGGCAGTTCAGATCGTTCCCGGTGACGGTGTTTGCATCCGATCGGAAGAGGGCGACCGACCCGCCCCGGGCACGGCCGTAGAGCATGCTGCCGGTCACGCTGTTGCCGGTGCCGTCCTCGATCCAGACCGCATACTCCTTGGTGTGCATAGTGCATCCTTCAATCCGGTTTCCGGACGAGCCGTTGACGAGCACGACGCCCAGGTGAGTCTCGCGGACATCATCCACGAGGCCGGGGACCGTCAGGTTCTCGATCCGGATGCCCGAACAGTCGTCAAGACGGATACCCTCATAGGCCTCCTTGGCCACAACATCGGCGATACGACCGCCCGAAACCCCCCTCGCCAGGACGGCCGGTGCCCGTTTGCCGCCGGAAACGGTGAAACCCGTCATCGAAACCCCGCCGGAAAGCACGATCACGCACGGACTGCCGGTATCCGGCGCCTTGACGATCGTTGATTTCGCCCCGGACGCTCCCGTGATCGAGACCGGCGTCGTGACCTGCACGGTCTCCGTGTAGGTGCCCGAATGCACGACGATCCGGTCGCCTGCACCGGCTGCCGCAACTGCGGCACCGATCGTGGTATAATCGCCGCTTCCCGACTGATCGACGACGATCGTTACGTTTCCTTCCGCCGGCGTCTGCTCGACGACCGTCACGTATGCCTGGGCCGCAAGACTGCCCACGGCGGCCGTCACCGTGGCGGTCCCGGGTCCGGCAGCGGTAAAGAGCCCGTCATCGTCTATGGTCCCGACCGCCGGGTTGTCGCAGGACCAGACGACCGGAAGATCGTACAGCCGGACGCCATGCTGATCGGAATACCGGGCCAAGAAGGGACGGGTCTCACCGGCAACGATCGTCGGCGTTGCTGGTGAGACGACGATCCAGGTCGGCGCCGTCTCCTCCTCCGGCAGGTATCCCGCCATCGGGGCCATCAGGGGGTGGCAGTCGGATTCGGTGGATTTGCGAAGGGTATAGGGGGTGTCGCCCAGCCCGTCGCCGTCGCCGTCGCTCCCGCTGTACCCGGAGCCGTCGGGCACCTGCCAGTAGTTACCCGGGTATCCCGTCAGCGTCCGGTTATTCCACGTATAGGTCACCGGCGTTGTTGCATTCCAGATGTTCGACCCCGCCTCGCTGAAGAGCGTAGGGGAGTTACTGTTCAGGAAATCGTTGAGATAGACGATATTGCCCGAACTCCCCGTATGGAAGCAGAGGCTCTGGGCGCCGAAGGGATCGTATCCGTCGAGCACATTCTCCGCGATCGTGTTATTGTGAGAGTTCCAGAGATCGATCGTCCCCCCGCCCTCTGCACCGTACATACGGTTCCGGATGATCCGGTTGTCGGATGAGGACTCGGAGTAAATGGCATAGTCGCGGTTCCAGCTGATGAGGTTTCCTTCGATGAGGTTGCCGTGCGACCCCTCAAGATCGACGGCGCGGTACGTCTCGGTAAATATCGAATCGCGGACCGTGCAGTTCCGGCAATTGGAAAGAACGATCCCGCCGTCCCAGAACTCGCAGCCCTCGATCGTGCAGTCGTTTACCGAAGTGAGCGAAAGGTCCTGCCAGGGGCGGACCCGCGGGATCTCGTCGGACCCCCGGATCACGATCCCCCGGATCGTCACCCCGTCGGCGGTCACCTGTGCGGCTGCGCTGACCACGATCCGTACCATCCCCCGGTTCACCGCTTCCAGGGTGACCTGACGATCGATCGCCAGTACCTCCCGGTAGGTTCCGTCCCGGACCCTGACGGTATCGCCGGGCGAAGCGGCATTCACGGCATCCTGGATGGCGGTGAAATCCGCGCCCCCGGAATCATCGACGTACCATGTCGTTGCCGACACGGGCGGTATGATTGCACTCAGCAGCGCAACCAGGCAGATGATAAAGATTGTACTTCGCATCGTCTCCTCTCCCCAAAGAAACAATGAAACGGACGGGTCATGGTCTCCGCCGACGGTCATGAGCATCAGTATAAGGCCGGACCTCCCCTCGGGGAGGTGCCGCCGGCATCATGACGACTGCACCGGCCGGTGCAGCCACGCAGGCCATCGCCATTGTTCGTTTCACGTTCCCTCAAATAGTAGCACATATCCGGTCGCTTCGGGATATTATAACCGTTATTAATTGATTTTTGGATTTTATAAACTTAATTTAATTAACATAACTCCACCGCCTCTTGAAATTTACCACGAACGTGCCGACGTCTCCCTGGCCGGGAGCCGGCCGGCGAATAAGGAACGGCATCCGGGCCGAAGATACGCCCAAATCCCCGGAGACCCAGGTAAAAAGAGGAGATCAGGTCCTTCTCAGCGCCGGCAGAAGCCCGATCGCGAGGAAAGGAAGCCGTACACCGGGAGGCGACTGCGGCGCCGATCGCCGTCTCGACGACCGCCCGCGCATCGGCGGGACTCATCCCAGTACGCGCGGACATAATGTATGGAGATCCACGGGGATAACGCTAAATTCATGAGATAAAGGCCGACATGGGGCACTCCGGACAGGCCTACGGTCAAGAGCCCCCTCCTGGGTGAACAGTCCTGCCCCCGGGCAGGGATCGAGAGATGAAGACCCGATCGCGCTGCGCGACCTCCTGTTTCGCGAGGCGCATGCCGCCGGGACTGTGGGGACGATCCCGATCGACCACCACTTCAACATCCGCGGCATCGGGACGGTCATCCTCGGCGGCGTGGTCCGGGGGGCATCAGGAAGCACGATACCCTGAAGGGGCGGTGCGGGACGACGGGAACCGGCGGCAGCCGACGCTCACGCTTTGCGCTCGAAAAGGACTGAGTCTACCTCTCCGGCGATACGGTGGTGCTCCACTGCCTCGAGGGCGGGAATCTCCGGATTGCCGGGCACATTAACCTGCCCTGAGCGGTCGAGACGGGGGAGCCCCGGTTTCCGGCACCCGCTCTTCTTCTTCCACCCCCCCGGCTTGCTCATCCGGGGAGGAAGTTTCCGGTCGACCTCGTGACGGGCTTCTGCAGGTCTAACTTTCTGGTTCGGTACTTCGTTAACTTCCTCCCCTCAGTACAGCACTTTCATGAGAGACAACGATACGCCGCAGTCTCCCCTAAACCTCAGGGCGAAGATACTGCACCTTCATTCCCGCCCCGAAGATCCTCTGGCTCTCCGCCCCTGCGACGATCCTTTTCGCGAACGCAACGTCGGTCACGACAAAACCGGATAGATCGGTCACGCCGTAATCAAAGAAGACCGAAGACAGAGGGGTTCCCGGGCCGACGATCGTCACCCCTTCTGCATTCTCCGAGAGTTCGAGAAGCCGCGGCATGCTCTTGTCGCCGATGGCGGCACAGGTCAGGAACGCATAATCGCATTCCGGCAGCAGATACTCGCAGGCGGAG
>Ga0208041_1002217_pt1 | contig 10602 bp, 15 predicted proteins | sample AD_SCU002_MetaG_FD_184453 | JGI IMG/M metagenome (GOLD analysis project Ga0208041, IMG submission 184453) | Active sludge microbial communities of municipal wastewater-treating anaerobic digesters from China - AD_SCU002_MetaG (SPAdes) (version 2) | ecosystem: Engineered > Bioreactor > Anaerobic...
CATCGGTGACATGCCAGGGCGGGCGCTCGTGGTCGGGCGTCGGGGTTCCGGACCGGGGGAGCGATTCGACGAGGGCGGGAGACGGGCCGGCCTGGAGTGACATCGTGCCGGCGGGCGCGGGGGGTCATCCCCACATCTCCCGGCAGTACTCGATCGTTCGTGTGAAGGCCCCCCCGCGTAACGTCTCCCGCTCGTCAGTCATGAACCCCTGCTCCAGGGCGATCAGCTTGAAGAGGTTTCCAGACTTCCCGGGCTCCGCACCGCCATGAAACGAGGTCCACGTTTCGCCGTCCTCGGAGATCAGGAAGTTGTCCCCGTGAAGAGATCCGTACACCGGGTGCGGGCCTCGTCCGCCTGGAGGGATCCCGGTATAGGCCGATAGCGAAGGCATCCGGGCTTTCAAGTCCTCGGCACTCTCACCGCGCCGGGGCTTCTTCCCGGATGCTATCCGCCGCTGCCGGTCGCGCTGCTGTTTGACATCCGCCGCGATCCGGGCATACATCCGCTTCTGCTCGGCCAGTACGCCGGGGTGCTCCTCCGCCGGCATCGCCGCCGCGATCACCGCGTCAAGGTCGCCGCCGGACCGGAGGAAGTCGTTAAGGTCCACCTTCTCGATACCAGGGGGCCGGGGCGGGCTGCCGATGAAGACCCGGGCGCCGTCGAGGGCTTGAGTTATCAGGTTATACGCGATGTTCGCCGCGCCTTTCCCACCTTCGCCGGACTCTTCGTTATCGTTCAGGATGTAGACCGGACCGCCGGACCGCCGGACCAGTTCGGCCACTTCGAGGGCCTGCTCCCGCTTGAATCGGGTTGTTACGGGGCTGATGCACGGCCGGCCGGCCTGCAAGACTGCCAGGCAATCCGTTATCCCTTCGGTGACGATCAAGGGGTCGCCGGGAGAGACGGACCACACGCCGCATATCGGCTCCCGGGGGCCGTCGATGGTTACGAGCTGCTTCTTGTACTTCGCCGGGGTCGTGTCGTCGCGGGCGGGGGTCTCGTCGGTCATCCTCCCGATGAAGTAGACCGGCCCGAGACCGCCGGAGAGGTACGGAAACACGATCCGGCCTCGGAGGAGATCCGACACTCCCGACCGGGTGCCGCCGTTCTCGTCGGTCCGCTGCCAGGGCACCACCAACCCGGACCCGATGATCTCCTCCCGGGAGTATCCCCGGTCCATGAGATAGAGGAGGAGGGCGGAACCGTCCGCCGGGGCATACCCGATCCGCATCGCCTCCACAAAGTCCGGGAGCAGGCCGTACCGGGTCCACAAGTGCCGCCGGTGCTCGTCGGTTAAGTGCCGCTCAAAGAACCGGCAGGCCTCTTCCAGGAGGGCGCTCCAGGCCATCATACCGGGCTCCCGAACCCGGGCCATACCGGGGCGATGTAGTCGAAGAGGATCAGGGCGTGAGCTGCACGGGTCGCACCCACGAAGTAGATCCGCCGCTCTTCGGCCAGGCGATCCCGATCGGCCAGGCCGGCAACCAGGCCGGGAAGATACCCGGTATGGAGGAGCACCGCCGGGGCCTCAAGGCCTTTGCTCGCGTGGATGGTATCCACCCGGACGGCTTCGGGGCCGATCACCGTCCCGCGCCGGTCCTCCCGGGAGATACATGCCTGTATCTGCTCCACGAGGGCCGGCCGGAGGTTCAAGAGTGCCAGGATCCGCCGGTCGCCGGGGACGAGGGGGATCCACCGGGCAACGTCTCCCACCCGGATCGGGGGGGTCCTCCGGATCTTCGCTTTCAGGTCGGTAAGGGCCGCCGCTCGCCGGGCCGGGGGGAGGATCGCCGCGTTCAAGGCCTCCGCCTCTTCATAGGGGATCGGGGCGATATCGCCGCCGGTCGCATACCGTCGCACCGCCCGGGTAAGCTGCCATAGGTTCACCGTCTCCCGCTCAAGGGTGTTCTTATCCCTCCCGATCCGGACCGCTCCCCACGGGCCGCTATCCGCCCGGATCCCGGTGCACGGGATACCCGCCGCTGCCAGGTCGCGCATGATCTTCGATACGTGCCGCCGGAACCGGGAGAGGACGAAGACCGGACCGCCGGCATATGCATTTACCGCGTCCTCGATCAGGGCCGGGAGGGCTCCGGGGTTGTGCGTGTAGACTTCCCGCCCGTACCTCCCGGGGCGGGAGTTCGGGGCCACGTTCGCCGGCCGGCCTAAGATCCGTTCGGCCTCTGTCATGATCCGCATAGCGCACCGCCTCGATACGGGCCGGTCGCCGTTGTGCGCTCCCCGGTCCTCCGCCGGCAGGCTGAGGAAGAGATCCGGGCGGCATCCTCGGAACCCGTAGATCGATTGGTCGGGGTCGCCGGCCACGTAGACCCGATCGGCCTGGTCGATCCACTGTCGGACCAGGGCATCCTGTAACGGGCTCATGTCCTGGTATTCGTCCACGAAGAGGATCGGGGCCTGTGGCTCTACCTGGTCGGTAACTGCGAGTCGGGCATAGTCCGCGTGCTCGAAAACGCCTTTCGCCGCTTTGAACTCCTGCCAGGCCGGGAGAAGGTCGGTTATGTTCCACGCCGCGCCGTTGAACGGTAGGTTTAGGGCTGACGCTGCATACTGCCAGGCCGCCGGGGCCTGCATGGTCGCGCTCAAATATGCGTTGATCTCAAGAATCTGGTTTCCCGCCGGCAACTTCGCCCGGGCTACCGGGTCGCCGTCCTCCGGGGCGTATGCGGTCGGGGTATACGGGATCCCGTGCGCCTGCATAAACTCCCGGTACACCGGGATCGCCTTCTTCGCACCCTTTCCCGTTGGTACGATGATCTGATCGGGAGAGTGTGAGATCAGACCGGCCGCCCGGACCGCACGAAGGGCGATCCCGTCCACCGTCGCGCACCGCCGGAGGATATCCTTTCGGTCCTCGTCGGGGAAGACCGATCGGGCGAGACGGTCGGCCAGGTCGGCCGCCTGTGACCGGCTGAAGGTCATCAGGATCATGTCGTCAAGGGTCCGGCCGGCCTCCACCTCTCCCCGTACCATCTCCAGGAGTTGATAGGTTTTCCCGCTCCCCGGGCCGCCGGTCCACCGGATCAGGTCGGCACTCATGCGGACCGCCTCCCCTTTGATCGCGCACGTGAGATCCTACTCTCCCGATCGGGCTGTTTTACTTCGCCTATCCCGTCAAAGAGGGAAATGTTACGGGTGTTACGGGTTAGCGAATTTATCCCGTAACAGAAATGAGCACGTATCGCGCGTGTTATCCTGAAAGGAGCATGTTTTGTATGGGGTGTTACGGGTGTTACGGGTGTTACGGGTATATTTGCTACTCTGCAACTTTTGCAAAGTAGCCTCCTACGCGCGTAGCATAGGGGGAACCCGTAACACACTGTCGATCGGATCATCAGTCACCTACCGGATCCTCGGATAGGGATCCCTCCAGTCCGTCGGTCAGGTCGTCTTTGATATCGGGGGTGACTCCCCACGCTCGCACCGGGGTTTTCACACCCGGGATCCGGTATGGCTTCGACTCCACGAGCAGGATCCCCATTTTTTTAAGGTATCGGGCAAAACTCCCGTCATTCGGGTTCTGTCCCGATTCGACCATCACATCCTGGATAAGGTCGGACCGGATCAGGAGAACCCCGTTCGGCTCCAGGCAGATCCCGTGCCGCTTCAACCCGCCGCGATCCTGCTCCAGGGGGATAGGTGCGATCCTGGTTTCCAGTTTGCTGATCGTTCGCTCCCACGGTGACGCCGGGCCCGGAGGATCCACCGGCACGGCCACGGCCATAAGGTGATCCCGGATCTCTTTGAAGTCGCGGCCGGTCGCGTCGAGGGGGTCATCTCTGACGGCTAACCATCGCTCGTTCAGGGTGATGGGCTGCAAGGCTGCAAGATCCCGGGTCGAGAACACCATGCTTTTCCCGTCGGAGAGGTGCACCACGTACACCGGGGGATCGCTCGTCTCCTTCTCCACCCGCGCGATCGAGCTGATTACCCGGCACACCGCATCAGCGGTAATCGTCTCGTCGGCCTCCCGGACCGCCTCGAAGAATCGATCTACCGCGTCCTGTACCGCCTTCCGGTCGAGGTGCGAGAACTCCTTTTTCACCCGGTCCGCGATCCGCTTCGCCGTCCCCTTTGTGATAAGGGGGTTGCTCCGGCTCGCGTCGTCTGCGATCTTCTCTCCACGCCGGTATATTCCGATATACCATATCCCGCGATCAGACGCGATATCTAAGGCGATATCTTCGATCCCGATCAGGGTAGGGGGCACCGAAGATCGGATCCTCGGGGGCGTTATGGGTGTAACGGGTGCCGGCTCCGGGGCGGGGTTGTGTTGCTCTCGCACTGTTTCCACTGGACCCGCTCCCGCTTCGTCTCCGTCGCGTTGTCCTGGGTCGGCTGCGCCTGGTGCGGCTGCCGGGGTCGGTGCCGGGCCTCGGGGGGGCGGGCTGTCCACCACTACCGGGCCGGCCATCGCCGCCGCCTCTTCTCTCTTGATTCGCTCCACTTCGGACCGGGGGCGCATCTTTCCCCTATACCACGTCTCCGGCTCCCGTCCGGGGGTCATGGTGCCGGTCACGCCGTCACCTCCTCCGCTCCCCGGACCGCCGGGTCCGGGTCGGTGACTGCCCGGTGCCCTGCCCGGTGCCGGAGAGGACATCCCCGCAGGGCGTGAAGAGGGCACGGACCGTCAGAAGTCAGGTAGGATCCGCACCGGCTCGGATCCGTTTCGCAGACGGCCGGCAGAGGAGCGCCGGGGCGTTCCGGATGGTTTATCGTCTGTTCCGTCGATATTACTGAGTAACCCGCCGCTTCGGGTTTTGTAGCTGTGGGGGCCTCTGCCCGGGCCTCCCGGCTCGCCGCTTCTCCCATCGGTTACGCCTCCACCGGAAGGAGAAGCTTTCTCCCGCCTATGGTTCGGGTCCTGATCCGGTTCTGCCGTTCCAGTCTCCCGATCCGATATCGGAGAGTCGACTCTGGGATCTGTCGGAGGTAGGGCCGCACCGCGTCCGCCTGCGGTACGCCGTAGTCGTCGGCCTGTGCTACTGCGGAAAGTAAGTTTCTCTCGAACTCTTCGAGAACTTCCTTGTCGGAAACCATTGCTCGTTCTTCTCCTGGCGAGACGAGCGAAAACAGATCAGGATATGACCCCAGGCGATCTCCCTCGCGGTCCGGGGAAATCTACAAATACCAATACGTATAATGTAGGGGTGTCAGTCCTGATTCTGTATCGGCGCGCGGCCTCCGATTGGTCGTCGGCGGGGCCTCGCGCTTGCTGGATCTCGCTTCTGTACTATTGCTCCTTTAGTAGTTAGTCTTTCCCATTTTAGCCACTTCTCCCCGCGCGACATCTCGCACCGCTCCGTTTCATCCTCGTTCGAGTATCCGCTCAAAACGGGCACGTTTCGGAACCTATAAGTATCATTGTGATCTGGCTGCGGAGCGAAGGGGCAAAAGGGGGTGCGGCACGGGTGCCGGATCTGGCCTGATCTGACACCCCGTTATCCGCGCTCCCCGGGTGAGTCACTGGATCTCACCATTGAGGATCGCCGCGAGCCGGTTGTACTTCTCCGGCTCGTCATGCTCCAGGCGTGCAACTGCCTTCCGTATGTCGTCCCGGATCCCCCGTAACATCAGGTCGGTTATCCGCTCCCGGACCGCCTCGGATGTGACCGGGCACCCACACCAGGTGCAGAAGTTCACCGGCTCACCCGGGACCGCATCCACCGGCCGGCCACACTTCGGACAGGGGGTCATTCCACCCACTCCAGACCGATCCGTATCTCGTCGTCGCCGGGGCCGGGCATCTGTGCCAGGATCGATCGCTGGTGCAGGTCGGGGTAGGGGTACAACTCGATCCCGTCCGTCACCAGGTCGCCGGGTCCGGAGTGCCGGACCAGCTCCACGGTATCCCGCTTCGGGTGCCAGACGGCGATCCGCCGGCCGCCGGGGTTCTTCTCCTGCCAGGCCTGATCCGCCTCCCACCGGGACCGGGAGATCCGGGCCGTCACCCACTCCGGGCCGCTCCACTCCGGGGCGTTCGCCTCGTCGCCGGGTCCCGGGACTATCTCGATCCCCCGGGCATCCACCCGGGCGTTTCCTATCGAGGCACGGACCATAACGTGATTCACCTGCACGGGGATCCCCTGCTCCCGGGCATAGTCGATCGCCGCCTGCACCCGCTCCAGGATCCCGGCCTCGTCCATCTCCCGGACGAATACCGTATCCTGGTATCCGCCCTCGATCGGGGTGTAGCTGTCCCGCTCGATGATGTGGAATGCCGGCCGGAAGTTCCCGTTCTCGTCTACGTATGTCCGGTTATCCGGCCGGGAGATCAAAAGGTTGCGCTCCATCTCAATACTCCTCCGGGACCATGATCACGAACCGGGCCGGGGTCCCGCATGCGTAGAACTTGAACCGTCCTTCGGGAAAATCCGTGTACGGGATCCGCTCCTCGTGCAGGGCCGGCCGGTCGGAGTCCTCCCGCATCGTCAAGACGGCTTCGGACCCGGTAACCTCCAGCTCCCAGAGTTGGAACCCTGCCCGGGGATACATCTTCGATACCAGGGGGGCCACGTAGTCAATGAGCCAGTACGCGCCGGCCAGGTCTGCTACCCGCTTCATACCGTCCGTATAAACCACGTTCCGCATGAGGGAGGGGTAATAGTATTCGGTCCCGTTGCAGTGTGCGAGGTCGGCTTGTAGCTCCTCCAGGGTGATCGCGCTCATGCGTCCTCCGGCTCTTCCCCGAAGGCCTCCGCATAGGGCATCCCGTGTTCGGATAGGTCCTCGTAGTACTGCCGGGCCTCGTCGGGGCTCACCGGCTCGATGTGGTCCCGCTCCCCTTCCCACCGGGAGGTATGGAGGAGGAAGAACCGGCCGGCCTTCGTCCGGTATAGGTAGGTATTCCGGCCGTCCCGATCCCAGTTGTGACCGTCCCAGTACTCGTTAGACGCTACCAGGTCGGCCTTCTCCGTGTCGTAGTTCAACCCGTTTACAATCTGCTGCATACTCTCACGCTCCCACGATCCGGGCGCGCCCGTCCCGGATCCATGCCTGCCATATCGCCGCCTCGATCGGGTGCTGCTTCGTCATCGCCGTCAGTACGTCCCGCTCGATCAGGGCGGGGGCTTCGTGTGTTGGTTCGCTCATGGTCTCACCTACTCCCCTTGACGCATGCCGGCCGGAGGGCTCGCACCTCCCGGACCGCTCGACGGCCGCCGGCTCGATGTTCTCCCGGACGGACCACGAGATCCCGAACCGCACCCGGGGGCCTGGTCGGGGGCTTCCACCCGGATCGCCATCCTCCCCACGGCCGTACGCCGGTGTGCGCGTATGGGTCCTTCAGGGGCGTGCTGTGGTCGTATCGGAACGCCGGCCGGCTGTCACCTCGGAGGGTGGATAGTTCCGCCTCCAGTGCCAGGATCCGGGCCTCCCGGACCGCTGCCAGGGAAGGCATTTAGAAGGCCTCCGTTCGGAGTCCTTCGGTTATCGGCCGGGCCTGCCTGCCGTCCGCGTCGATGATCCCCGCCGGCACCGGCAGGGAGAGGATCGCCGCCTGCCGGGACCCGTTCGCCACCGCCTGCACCTGCCCGATCGGGCTGCTGTAGACCGTGCCGCCGATCCGGAGGGACACCGCCCGGCCGGACCGGGAGATCCAGGCCTCCCCGCTGAACCCGACATACACCCGGTCCGGGCTCGGGGTCTGCACAAAGGAAATTTCCACCCGCCGGCCGTTTAGCAGTTCCGAAACGGCCGCCGCACCGATAATCTGCTCCCCGCACGCCTCGCGGCCGTCGATCTCGATTCTGAGGGCACGGTGTGCCCGGACGATTTTTCCCACCCTGGTAAACTGAGTCATGGTTCTTCGACCTCTTGTTAGTATCTGACTTACCACAATACTAAGTATACCTATAAGCATATATACTTTACTAATCAATATACTTACCATGTCAAAGGAAGGAAAGGGTAAGATCATCCAGCTCTCGGATCGTGCACGAACCCGGTATGCCTCCATCCCGGCCGACGTTGCAGGAGATGACCGCTTCCCGTTCGAGACCGGGGAAGAGGTCACGGTGAGAATCGAAGAGGATAAGCGCCGTGTCGTTATCGAGAAGGCGGATCTCGATGGGGCCTGAGTCGGGGCGACCGTCGCCGGTCATGTGGTCCCGTGTTGATACCGGCCTATACCAGGAGCTCGAGGACGCGATCAGGGAGGTCTTCCCGGACGCACCCGATCGGGTCCGGCTCGCGGCCGTCGAGGTGTGGGGCGTTGTCATGAACCGGGTGCCGGAGTCCGGCCACATCGAGGGTGTGAGTTGGTGCCGGCACTTCGACCGGCCGATCGATCATCACCTGGTCAAGGAAGACCGCCCGGCCTGCATCGAGGAGCACAATGGGTGTGGCAACTGTCCGGAGTCCACATACCGGGTGCGTCGTGTGCCGGACCGCTAACCCTTTTGTCCCGTGTGCACTGTCCCTTTTCCCGGCCGATCTTCTCGCCGGTATAGTTCTCATCGGGTGCCGGGGAGATCGTCGATTATAGCGCATCTGTGAGGGTGCGGTATCGAGTCCTCCCGGGCGGGGTGCCTGGTGTCCGAACGGGTCCCTATCCGGGTGTGGTTAGGGCTCCGGCCGGGGTCGTCCCGGGGTGACTTACGGGGAACAGTTATTCCCCGCAAAAGAGGAGGTGCGTCCCTGGTGCCTGCCTGGTGTCGTCCGGAGATCCGCCGGCACCTGATAGAGAAGGGGTCACGCTATAGCGTTACGTAGAACCGACCGGGGGTCACATGCTGCCAGGCAGACGGCCGGAGGAGTGGCGCCGGATCCCGGTCCCGTGCACATACCCGTTACATGCCGGCCGGGGGCTACTGCTCCCCGCTCCCGGACCACCACCGCCGGATCCGGGAGACCACGCCGCCGGCAGGGGCCGGCAGGAGTCTGTGAGTAAGTAGGCTGTTCTCCTGTGCGAGTCGGCCGATCTCCTGTTGTAACCGGGCGATCTCTCCCCGATGATATTCCCGGTCGGCTGTCAGGTCCGCGATCGTCCGCTCCAGGTAGTCCGCCCGGGTCTTCATCGCCTGCACCTCTGCCAGCACTTCCCGGTGCTCCTCCGGTGTCGGTCCCGGTGCGACGGGGTGCAGGGCATCGGTGCAGGCCTGCCGTATCCATTCCGCCCGGGGGTTCCCGGTCCGCTCTGCTTCCTCGTCGATCTGCTCTACGAGGTCATCCGCCATAGTAAGGGTAAACCGCATAGGGTGATCGTTCCCGGTGTTGACGTATCACTATTCCGGTTCGTTTCCGGTGCGGGGCGGTGTTGTGGTCGGTGCCGGGGGTATGGATACATAGGGCGGGAGGAGATCCGCCGCCTATGCCTCACTGTGTGGGCCTCTCCTGCCTTTCTCCGGGAGGGCGGGCCGGGTGCAGGGGTCCGGACCGCCGCATTATTCCGGGATCCGTTTCGGGATCCGTTTCAGGGTGCCGATCCGATCACATCCGATCAATATTGCAGAGTCCCCCGAATACGGGCGGCCGCCTCCGGTCGGGTGGTGCCCTAACCGGGTGAGTTCCGGGCGTCTCCCGATCCGATCACATCCGATCAATCCGATCAGGTCCTCGCCGGCCGGAGGGGTGCGAGAGCTGCACGGGTCGGGCCGCTGCACCCTTCCCTTTAGGGGCGGAACCATCGAGGGCCGGCCGGCTGGAGGGGGTCCGGGTTTTTTCCGGGACGGCCGGCACGTGTCGGGTTAGGGTCCGGAATCCGGGCGCGCTGCGCGGGCGGTTAGGGAGCGGTGTGGTCGCTTACGTGCCACTTATACGCGCTCTCGTGACGCTCTCCCGGGCTCCACGGGAAACGGCTTTGTATCCGGTGCATTGTTCCCCCTCGTCGCTTCCCGGGCGGTATGCGTCGGCCGCATATCCTCCGGTCTGTGGAGGAACTACGGGTAATATGCCGCGTATTCCGGGCGGGGTCCCGGTCGGAGGATACCGGACCGTCTCGATATGTCGCGCTATGTCGCGCCGCCTGCCAGGGCGATCCCGGGGGTGCGGGTCATTTTTCCAGAGTATCGGGCTGCATCCGGGCCGTGTGGGGGCCTAATAGGGGCCGGTTCGGGCTCCGTTAGGGCTCCAGGTGTCCCGGTGCCTGTCACGGTATGTGTCCTGGTGCAAGTGGCGCGCTATGAGGACGACAGAGAATCGTGTTTGTCAGATTTCTGACAGTCACGGTATGTGTCCTGGTGCAAGTGGCGCACTATGGCGCGGTTGCTGTCCCTCATGCATTGTCCCATATTTTTTCTGAGAGTCGGGGCGTTCTCCGGGTGCTCCGGGAGAGTTGCGCGCCGCCGGGGTCCGCGTTCGGTCGGTTATGCGTCCCTTTCATGCCGCGTTATGGTGCTTATCTGCCAGGCTCGATCGGACCGGGAGATCCGGGGGGTCCGGGTGCACTGTCCCGCCGGGATCCTCGGAGGGTGCAACTTGTCAGAATTCTGACAACTTGGAGGTTGTGGTCCGGGTGCACTGTCCCGCCGGGATCCTCGGAGGGGCCGCGTCACTCGTCGGGGTGACATCGGTGACATGCCAGGGCGGGCGCTCGTGGTCGGGCGTCGGGGTTCCGGACCGGGGGAGCGATTCGACGAGGGC
>Ga0208041_1002230_pt1 | contig 10549 bp, 6 predicted proteins | sample AD_SCU002_MetaG_FD_184453 | JGI IMG/M metagenome (GOLD analysis project Ga0208041, IMG submission 184453) | Active sludge microbial communities of municipal wastewater-treating anaerobic digesters from China - AD_SCU002_MetaG (SPAdes) (version 2) | ecosystem: Engineered > Bioreactor > Anaerobic >...
ACACATTTCGGGACTACCACCTTAAGCCAACTCGGACACCTCTCCATAATTATATTCATGGTTATATTCATGCCTAACTGTATTCAGTTTACCAGCACAAAGTACAATTTGTTACTTCGGCATGATTTTGCAATAAACTAAACAATATCTTCTGAAATATTGTAACATATTAAAGTGAAACAAATCAACAAGAAAATGAAAACAGGGTGCATATTTTATTTTTGAAGAAATATATTCCAGACGTTGTCTTTATGATACCCAGGGTTTTAACTAATGGTTCTTCAAACAATTATTTCAAAAAAACATATATCAAGGGTCATACTTCTTTTTTGTTCTTAATTCCTTGAAAAAACTTTTAAGTATTGCAGAACACTCATCTTCCATAATTCCATAAACTACATCCACTTTGTGGTTAAATTTCTCTATGCTAAGAATATCAACTACAGATCCTACAGCACCTGCTTTGGGATCCGGTGTGCCGATATATACGGTTCTTATCCTGGCTTGAATAAGAGCACCCGCACACATTGCACAAGGTTCCAAAGTTACATACATATCGCAGTCATTGAGCCGCCATGAGCCAAGCTTGCGGCACGCTTTTTTGATAGCCGTTATTTCAGCATGGAGGGTTGCATCATTTTTCAGCTCTCTTTCATTATGACCCCTGCCTATAATTTTTCCATCCTTAACAATTACAGCACCAATAGGAACCTCGTCCTTTTTATACGCTTTTAAGGCTTCTTTATATGCTTCATTCATATACCAGTAGTTATCATGTGTTATTCCGGAAACCAAGTTAAACACTACCCTCCTTCATTAATGGACTAATAATTGGTTATTATTAGTTGTTTTGGGCTTTCCAATGCTATTCTAATCCTTCAACGCCAAACAGTTTTTCTAGCCCAATACTGATTTCTAAGGAAATTATAACACAAGCAAAGGAGTTATAGCAATTAGCAAGAAATCCAAGTAAATTCATAGTTTTAAGAGTACTTAGAAAATATTGCTCAGGCATAGAATTTTGTTTATTGCACTTAGAAAAGGTTTAATTTATAATCAAAACTACAGAAAGGAAGGTTGGATTTTCTATAATTGTATTTGGACTGCCTGGACAGTTAATTCTCTATCAGAATAAATTACTTGATAATTTGTTGTAACTATTGTGACTGTGTATATATTATATGTAATGATGCCAGTGCAGTAGGTTATGAAAATGAGTATTCATTTAAGCGGGCATTTTTAAGGTATGAAGGAATAAAACCCCGGGATTATATGCTCAATGCACTTCAAGACAATTAATGATTAATATTAATACAGAAGAATAATTTTATAGTACAACCTATTACTTCTAATACAATACTGCTTTGACAAGTAGAAGAATACAAATTAACAGCCCTGGTGTTCTAAATCCAGGGCTGTTAATTTGTATTTAGTATTAGCACCCTCTGCTTTTGTTCATTAACTTCTCCTATCTCTTTTATATACTTCATTCTTCTTTTTCGAGTTTTCTGGAATCTTATTCCTTACTTCATAATCGTAAAGGCGGGTTTTCCTGCCATTAATGGAAAAGGGATTTGGACTCTTTTTTGTTAATTCAAGTAATTCTCTGTAATTCATGAGATACCTCCTTTATACAATCTAATACCAGTATATTAAACAGGTTGCCAATTGTTGAATTTATGTAAACAACGTAATAATGCAAAAAAAAATGTTAATTCATTATCTATTTGGGTAAATACTAAATATATAAAACGTGATATACACATTTGAAAACAACGGTTTTGGAGGTAATTGTTTTATGAAGAAATTTGTTTGTACAGTATGTGGTTATGTGCATATAGGAAATGAACCGCCTGAAAAATGTCCTCAGTGTGGAGCTCCTGCAAGTAAGTTTGTGGAGAAAAAGGGTGATAACATGCAGTGGGCTGATGAACATAGAATTGGTGTTGCAAAGGATGTTGATCCTGAAGTTTTTGAGGGATTGAGAGCTAATTTTATGGGTGAGTGTACTGAGATAGGAATGTATCTTGCAATGAGCCGTCAAGCTGATAGAGAAGGTTATCCTGAAGTAGCGGAAGCATACAAAAGAATAGCTTTTGAAGAAGCTGAACATGCTGCAAAATTTGCTGAACTCCTTGGAGAGGTTGTATATGCAGATACTAAAAAGAATCTTGAGTTAAGAGTTGAAGCTGAATTTGGCGCATGCAAGGGAAAGAAGGAACTTGCTACCAGGGCAAAACAATTGAATTACGATGCAATCCATGATACAGTTCATGAAATGTGCAAGGATGAAGCAAGACACGGACAGGCATTTAAGGGCTTGTTAGATAGATATTTCAATAAATAATAGTATCAATAAAATACAGCTCTTGACAGTTGGTAATACAGCTGTGTGAGGGCTTTTTTATATTTTTAACAATGCAAACAAATGTTCTAAAACATATTGTGATTATTAATTGTATAGGGTATAATAAAAGCTGTATAAAGAAACGTGAAGCTACTGATAAGGAGTATGTGAGTGAGAGAAAGTATAATAATAATTATTATTATGTTAATAATCAATTTGCTTGGTTTTGTAGCCGCAGCAGCAGATAAGCATAGAGCACGAAAAAAGATGTGGAGAATTCCCGAAAAGTACTTTTTCCTGATTTCAATTTTCGGAGGGTGTCCGGGAGTGTACCTTGGTTTTATAATATTTAGACATAAAACCAGGCACCTTAAATTCATGCTTGGTATACCTTTAATATTTCTGGTGCAGGCAGTGCTAATATTCTACGTTTTAAAAACTATATATTAATACTGGTTCCGCAAATCGGAATAATAAGCTAACCAAAATATTAAATTAATAAGATTCACAAATTAATAACAATCATAAATTTATTAGAATCAAAAGTAAATATCTGAAAACTCAATATTCATTCTTTCGATAAAACTTCCTTCAATATTATTATTGTTATGATTATTATAGCCATATGGTGTACCGTCATTAGATTCTATAAGCCTTGCAGGGAGCTGAATTGTAAATTTAGCTCCCTTGAGATATTCGCTTTCTACAGATATAGTACCTCCATGCATTTCAACAAGAGATTTGACAAGCGATAATCCTATTCCACTTCCCTCGTGGGATCTAGTAAGTGTTTTATCTACTTGCCTGAAGCGTTCAAATATCTGTCCGAGTTTGTCTTCCGGTATTCCTACACCGGTATCCTGCACCGTAATAGACACATAATTTTCCTCAACGAATAAGTACATGTAAATACTTCCACCTGAAGTAGTAAATTTTACAGCATTGGCAAGGAGGTTAAGCAGTATCCTTTCAATAGCATCAAGGTCACAGGCTATTATTTTTTTCTCTATATTTGTGTTAAATGTTAAGTTCAAATTTTTACTTTTTATATACTCTGCCACGGATAAGGCAATTTCTTCAACGATATTTACAATATTGCAGTTTAAAGGGTTTAGTTCAAGATATCCGGCATCTATTTTGGTAGCGTCAATTAAATTATTCACGAGCCTTAACAGCCTATAGCAATTTTGCTTGATGTATTTCAATTTGCTCGAGAATTTATTTGCATTTATTCCTGCTGATTCATTTTCAAGGTACATAAATAGTAATTGTGTTGAACCAAGTATAATATTTAATGGTGTTCTGAACTCATGGGACAAGTTAGCAAAGAACTCTGTTCTTAACCTGTCCAACTCAAGAGTTTGGATTAATAATGTTGTCTTTTCCTTAATTTCCGCTTCCAGCCTTTCTGCCTTTTTTTGCTCTGTAATATCTATCCCTGTAGCAATAACATGCTTAATAGATCCGTTTTTGTCTAAAAGAGAAGTGTTTGACCATGATATTAAGCGGCGGTTTCCATCTTTAGCTATCCAGAAATTTTCTAATTTCACTTGAGTTTCCCCTGGTTTTATGTTAAAAAAAAGTGATTTGACCTTTTCAATTTCCTCAGGAGTTATAAGTATGTCCCATATATATTTATTTTTCACTTCATTAAGCTTATAGCCGGATATCTTTTCACAAGCATGGTTAAAAGTGATAATACGTCCATATGGGTCTGCAGCAAGAACAAGAGCATCTACTGTATTTAAAACTGCATAAATAAAATCTTGTGAATCACGAAGCATTTCTATTGCCCTCATTCTCCCTGTAATATCCGATGATATAAACATAACTCCTTCAGGCACAGGGAAGCTGTGAACTTCGTACCAGGTACTGCGGCCCTCTTGCTGTGGATATCTGTATTTATCAATAATAGTAACAGGATTTTGAGTTTCCATAACCCTTTTATATGCTTTATAGTATGGTGTTTCTTCGAATCCCGGTAAAATATCCGTTATTTTATGCCCAAGTAAATCCTCTCTGGATTTTTTGTTAACAAGTCTTAATACGGCATTGTTTACCATGGTATATCTTGAATTATGGTCCAGGACAGCAACAATATCAGGAATTGATTCCAATAAAAGCTTATATCGTTCTTCGCTTTTTTTCAGCAGCTCTTCAGTGCTTTTCCGATCAGATATATCAAGTATTTGTGAAACTAAATACAAGGGCTGTCCACTATTGTTCTTAATTAACGATACATTCAAAAGAGACCATATTGTATGTCTATCCTTATGAATATATCTTTTTTCTATCTGAAATGAGCAAATTTCACCTGACATTACTTGACTGAGGTATTCAAGACCTATATTAATGTCTTCGTGATAGGTTATATCCTGGAAGGTTTTGGACATTAATTCCTCTTCTGCATATCCCGTTATATTGCACAAAGCCTTATTTACTTCGATAAACTTTCCACTTTTAGAAACAATGGCTATTCCAATAGCTGAAGTTTCAAAGGCACCTAGGAATTTCCTTTCTGTTATATTAGAATCTCCTTTTACCTTTTCAAAAAAAATCAGGAAAGTTCCCAGTGCAATAAAAATATACAACAGATTATAAAAAATAGAACTCAATGTTTTATATATGGGGTATTGACCTATATAAGGCAAACATAGTTTGATGATGCCAAGTAAGATATATGAGCTGCCGGTTATGTATTTACTTACTTTTTCAATTTCGCTGTTCCTTAAAAACAAAATGCCAATCCAAAGTGTTAATAAATCAGCTATGATGCGGTATGGTAAATTTAAAACAGAATACGAACCAGGATACGAAAAACGGACAATAACCAAATATGCGGAAGTTAAACTTGTTACTAATATCCATATAATCGGCAACTTATACCCAAAAAATAAATAGGTTCCGTTAAGAAGAATAAAGACTCCAAAGAGAAGCAATAAATTAAGCAGCAGTGGATCAGTTAAGATAGCAGTGATAATTAGGCCGATATCCTGTGATTTTAAAGCACAAAGAATTGATAGCAGTAAAATTGCACCCCAGCCTGTTAACCATACAATTATATACTTTTTTCTATCTATGAAAAATAAATATGTATACAGAAGGAATATAAATAAGGCAATTATAAAATCTCTGCTGTTGAAGATCAGATTTACTAAATCTATTAAGTTTATTGCCACAGTGGAGCTCCTCCCTAATTAAAAGATAAACATTAAATTTCATAACTCATATGTCAACCTAATTATGTAACACCAATGTATAACAATATTATATAACAATCAGAAGCTGTTATCTACAAAAATTATTAATAATCACAACATGTTCTACTGGGAGTTATTTCAACGATAGTATAAGTTTGACAAAGGCTATATACTTGCAAGTTTATGCCAAAAAATTAAAATTAAATTTAAGTTAATCTGTATATTTGATATAATAACGGTGGAATATTTGCTGCACATTAAAAAATCCCAGGGTTTAAAAAACACTAGGATTTTACTTTTCATATGGTGTTCCCGGCGGGAGTCGAACCCACGGCCTTTCGCTTAGGAGGCGAACGCTCTATCCTTCTGAGCTACGGAAACATATTTTTTGTGTTGACCAACCGTTGCATAACTTAGTCAATAAGGCTCTTTTCAGTGCACCCGGCAAAAGAGGGAGAAACCTTAACACCAATATTATAAAATTAAAGTTCAAATTTGTCAACTCAAAAAAGTTACCAAAAAAAGACGCAAAGAAGCTATCATTATTAGCTTTCTCCTTTTACTATGTATGTAGGGCCATTTTGTGTTATAAATAAATTAATGATTTAGCATTGTGGCAAAATTTATGTTAAAATCAAAATATAAATGCTGTACTGTATTATATCAGGCACATTATTGTATAACAATATAACAATATAACAATATACACTATAATAATATATAATAATGGTGCATATAGGTACATACAAATATGCAAATATGGAAAAACTGAGCACAAGTTGTCTTGTCGCATTCGGTGCATATTCGGTGCAATTCGATAGAATTAGGGTGGTGATAGGTACAACGGAAAGGAGTAATATGCTTGTAAGAAGTGAAATAGATAACAAATATAAATGGAAACTGGAAGACATATATTCCAGCGATGAGGTATGGGAATCGGACTTTGATAAGGTTAAGAAAATGATTCCTGATATAGCAAAGTTAAACGGGACTCTTGGAGAATCATCAGGGAAGCTGTTAGAGTGCCTTAAATTAAGGGATAATATTTTGTCTATATCAGAAAAGCTTTATGCATATGCAAGGATGAGAAGGGATGAGGATAATTCAAATTCCAAATATCAGGCTTTAAATGATAGAGCATTTGCTTTGCTGACTGAATTATCCGGAGCAATTTCATATATCGAACCGGAAATCACTGGTCTTGGCAAAGACATACTGAAAGGTTTTATTGATGAAAATAATGAGCTTAAGATTTACTCACATTTCATCCGCGACATTTTAAGGGAAAAAGATCATATATTAACTCAAAAGGAAGAAGAGATTCTTGCACTGGTATCGGAAATAGCACAAGCACCCGCTGATATTTTTACCATGCTCAATAATGCGGATATCAGATTCCCTTTTATTAAAGATGAAAATGAGAAAGAGGTGGAATTAACCAAGGGCAATTATATAAAATGTCTGGAAAGTACTGATAGAAGAGTGCGTAAAGATGCTTATGAAGGACTTTATGGAGTGTATAAAAGCTTTCGGAACACCTTTGCTTCATCTCTTTCAAACAATATTCGAAAAGACCGTTTTTTTGCAAGCGCAAGAAAATATAATTCAAGTCTGGAAGCGTCTCTTAGTGAAGACAATGTACCATCCCAGGTTTATGATAATCTTATAAAGACAGTTAATGATAACCTACATCTTTTACATGGATATATGGGATTAAGAAAGAAAACTCTTGGCCTCGATAAGCTCTGTATGTATGATGTTTATGTACCTTTGGTTAAAGAACCTATGAGCAATATGCCATATGAAGAGGGTTATGCTCTTGTTGAAAAGGGACTTGAACCTTTAGGTCAGGAGTATTCAAGCCATATTAAGGAGGCTTTTAATTCAGGATGGATTGATGTATACGAAAATGAAGGGAAAACAAGCGGAGCATATTCATGGGGATCTTTCCTTACACATCCTTATGTTTTGCTTAATTACCAGGGGACAATAAAAGACGCGTTTACCATTGCTCATGAGATGGGACATGCAATGCATACATTTTATACCAATAAAACACAACCTTATATATACTCTGAATATAAAATTTTTGTTGCTGAAGTAGCCTCCATTATGAACGAATTCCTGCTTATGGACTACATGATTTCACATTCAAAAAATAAAGAAGAGAAGACCTATCTCATTAATAGTTATCTGGAGGATTTCCGAACAACTTTATTCAGACAGACCATGTTTGCTGAATTTGAAAAGGTGGCACATAATAAAGTGGCAGAGGGTGAAGCTTTGACAGCTCAAAGCTTGTGTGATATTTACCGCAGCCTCAATGAGAAATATTTTGGAAGCAATGTAGAAATTGATGATGAAATAGCTATTGAGTGGGCAAGGATTCCCCATTTCTATACCAGCTTCTATGTGTACAAATATGCTACAGGATTTTCCGCTGCTGCATCCTTATCAAAACAGATCCTTGAGGAAGGCAAAAGTGCTGTAGACCGCTATATTAAGTTCTTGAGCAGCGGCGGTTCAGATTACCCCCTCGAATTGCTTAAAAAGGCAGGGGTTGATTTAACCGTGCCGGCACCTATTGAAGATGCTATGAAGAAATTTGAATCATTGCTTTGTGAATTTGAAAAGATGCTTTAATTTTATAAAATTTAAGGAGGATGTGATTTACATGAAAGACCCACGTATGGAAAAATTAGCAAAGATGCTGATAAATTATTCAGTTGATATTAAGCCTGGGGAAAATATTCTTATAGAAACCACGGGAGAAGGGGATGAACTTGCCAGAGAATTGATAAAAGCCACTTATGAGGCAGGAGGAGTACCTTTTATTACCCTTAAAAACACTGAGACAAACCGTGTGCTTTTGGAGAACTGTACTATTGAACAGATAGATAGAACTGCTTCTTATGAAATAGCAAGAATGAAGGATATGAAAGCTTATATAGGTATACGGGCTCCTGAAAATGTAAGTGAAATGGGTGCGGTGCCTGCAGATAAAATGAAAATATATATGGAGCATTATTCAAAGCCATTGCACTCTGAACTTAGAGTTAAGCATACAAGATGGTGTGTGCTGAGATACCCCAATAACGCCATGGCACAATTGGCAGGTATGGCTACCGAGTATTTTGAGGATTTTTATTTTGATGTATGTACCCTCGATTATCCTAAGATGTCCAAAGCAATGGATAGTCTGGTTAAGTTCATGGAAAAGGCAGATAAAGTTAGAATCACAGGGAAAGGCACTGATTTAAGTTTTTCAATTAAGGGACTGCCTGCCATAAAGTGTGATGGGAAAATGAACATACCGGATGGAGAAGTATTTACAGCTCCGGTAAGAGATTCTGTTAATGGTGAAATAACATACAATACACCTGCATTGTATCAGGGGTTTACCTTTGAAAACATACATTTCCAGTTTAAAGATGGAAAAATAATAAAAGCTGAAGCTAATGACTCAGAAAGATTAAATAAAGTATTGGATACTGATGAAGGTGCAAGATATATCGGGGAATTTTCAATAGGATTAAATCCATATATTATGAAACCAATGAAAGATACTCTTTTTGATGAAAAAATCAGCGGGAGCATACATTTTACTCCTGGAAATGCTTACGATGAATGCAATAATAATAATAAATCAGCCATACACTGGGATCTGGTATTTATTCAAAGGCCTGAATATGGCGGAGGAGAAATCTGGTTTGATGATATCCTCATAAGGAAGGATGGACTTTTTGTGCCTGAAGAACTTCAGTGCCTAAATCCTGAGAATTTGAAGTAAAATACGAATATTTTTCGACTTCATGGAAAAACTTTAATTTATTAAAATCCCCGGGGAGGTTTAATAATTGCATGAGTAAAAAGCATTTTATTATGAATAAAAGGCGTGTTAACAGCAATAAAAAATATTTCAAACTATTAATATCTGTTTTAGTAATAGCCGGTTTAGTTATTACTACATTGTTTGCTACGGGGGTAATCCCTCCCGGCGGTTTTCATACTACATCTTCTGATTCAGGAAGGAATAGTAAGGCAAAGGCAGGAGATGGAATTGATACTGAAGAAGCTTTCGACCAACAGGAAGAAACTGTTGATGGAAGTATGACTGATGATAGTACATCAGATAATAATATAATTGATGATAGCACAATTGATGGCAGTATAACTGAAAATGGATACAAAATAGCTATCGAAAACAACTCTCCGGAATATGATGTAGAAATATATTTGTATTTTGATAATAATAAGAAGCCTTTTATAGAGGCAGATTATTACCTTAATGGAATAAGCCGTTCCAGGTTGTATAAAGAGGATGATATCCCTGGACTGAAGGATATTATGGATAAAGAAACTTCAGCTGGCAGCGGAAACTTAGGAGGCAGTGTAACTTCAGGAGTCAGCGGAACTTCAGGGGATAATACAGGAACATCCGACACTGAAAAATCAAATCCTTTCAGCATTTCCGGGGCTATATTGAACACCAAATATGCTAAAGTGTACTTTTGTATAAAGAAAGATTTAAAGCCGGAAGAATCAGCTTATAATCTTTATGCACTATCATTGAAGGACGGGAGTATCAGGCCTCTTTATCAATGGAAGGGAAATAGTCTTAATTCTCCTGTCTTTTCACCTGATAAGGAATATATAGTTATAAGTTATTTAAAGGATATTAATGGAAATAACTCTTTCGTTCATATTTTTAACAGCTCAGATGATGAAGGCCTTGTTGTTGATAACAGGACAAAAGATGGACAGTTGATTGGACGTAATCGTTCTGACGAAAAGGGTAAAAATTACTCTTACTATATAGTCAGGTGGAAATCTGAGGAGGATTTAAAACTCCGGGAATATTCTTATATTCCTGATAAGGATATGAATCCCGTAAAAGATGAGCAGAGTTATGAAATAACTTATAATGTTTTGAAAAACCAGTTAACTTATCCTGAAGAGAAATATTCCCAAAGCACTGCTTCCAAGCCTGCTGAAACATCTC
>Ga0208041_1002244_pt1 | contig 10504 bp, 7 predicted proteins | sample AD_SCU002_MetaG_FD_184453 | JGI IMG/M metagenome (GOLD analysis project Ga0208041, IMG submission 184453) | Active sludge microbial communities of municipal wastewater-treating anaerobic digesters from China - AD_SCU002_MetaG (SPAdes) (version 2) | ecosystem: Engineered > Bioreactor > Anaerobic >...
GGAACTCCTCCATCATGTCCAGGGCCAGAGCAGGACGGCCGTACCTGGGCTGATGGTAGAATCCAAGATACGGATCAAAGCCTGCTGCCAGAAGGGTTGAGAATAGCTCCTTGACCAGAATGCCGTATAAATATGAGAGAGTCGAATTTACAGGATCCTTTGGCGGCCTTTTATTTCTTCCCTCAAAGGAGAAGCTCTCTTCTCCTACCTTGAGCATCTCGCCGAACCTGGAGAAATAGGCCTTGCCTGCTGCTCCCTCAATTCCGAGCAAGCTTTGCAGACTTGAAGCATTTTCGGCATCCTGGGAGAGACTGGCCAGAGAGGTGAGAACTGACGAGGGAACACCAGGATCGTATTTGCGCAATCGAGTTCTGCAGTTCTCGATCTTACCGGATACGATCTTGCGGGCTACGGAGAGCGATCTCTCTTCGTCCTCAGCCCAGCGAAACTGCTGGATGCGCAGCTGGACATTCTTGTGGCTCATCCCCAGAGCTATCCCCTGAAACCAGCCGCCATGAGTGAAGTGCAGCACAGGCACATTCCTCTGCATCAGCTCGACCATGGCTGGAGTGGTGATCTCAGCGTTTCCGTAGAGGCAGACCTTGGATATCTCCCTGACTCTGGCCTCGCTGATCTTTCCCTCCTCATAGGACCAGACCTCCAGCCGCTCGCCCCTCTTGCGAACGGTCTTCCCCTGGCCGACGACATAAAGCGGAACCTGATCGTCGCGGCTGGCGAGGAGCATTCTGATCCTCTCCTCCGGATTGCTTTCCTGGGTTGGCTCTTTTTCTGCGTCCATCTCCCGCAGGAGGTTGACCTCGTCTGGCAGGCATATACCGGCCATTGAGCAGCGATCGCACCTTTGGCTATTTTCCAGAGGCGGGGGAAGCTCGCCCCGCTGAACAGTCCTTCGCATATCTGCCAGCAGCGCTCCAGTTCTGTCCAGAAGTTGGCGGTCGAACTTCACTGGCACTTTTTCCTTGGATAGAATATAGTAGACCATCCCCTCATCGCAGGAAAAGCCGTTCTCCCGCAGGGCCAGGCACTGGGCGGCCAGCTGGATCAGATGAGGCTCGAAGATCCCTGGCCCTGCCGGGCCTTTTCGCGTCTCTCCGCGCTTGTACTCTATCGGCGTGACTTGGCTGCCATCTCCCTCCAGAAGGTCTATCCGGCAGCATACTCCTGCTTGGGGGGCGGATAGGGAGACGGATCGGGCATGAAAGGGCTGGAAGTCCTCTGGGATCGGATCCTCCTCGGCATCGATCCAGCGGTGGAGAAGTCTGCCTTCAACAGTCTCAGCGCTATCCTGGAATTCTCCCTGAACCCATTGAAGATAGCTGAGCCTGGGGCAATAGGCATAGGCGGCAAGCATGCTGGCAGGGATGAGGTGCCCGGATGCCTCTGTCCCTTCATAATATTTCGAACTTGAATTATCCTCCAATGTGAATCCCACCCTTAGTTTCCTTAGGATGAGAATCCATGAAAGATATATAGATGCCCGATAATCCTTTGTCCAAAGTCTGTTGTCTCAATGGATACCCCCATTCTAAAAATATCTGAATTTTTTGATTAGCTCATTATATATGATAGTTTAATATAGATAGCGTTCTATTATCCATCGGAATCCTAATATGCATCTGAGATAATAACGATCATCGAGGAGATATCGTGGGCCATAAAATATATAAAAAAATGAATAGTTATCAAACAATTATTTTATCGGTTCTTTTAGTGATTGTCGGTATTCTATTTCTTATTCCAGATAAATATTATTCTTCGATAGAAATAATGGATCTTATTTTATCCATTTTACATGAGTTAGGCGCGATCTTGATTGCAACCGGTATCGTTGCATTGATATGGGAATTAATTGCAAAGAGGTCTTTTTTTGAAGAGATAATGGAAAAGATTGAGCTTGCAGACCAAATAAGAGACTCTGGCCTTGTTAAAATTACGACCGGATCCTATCGTGAAATAGATTGGCCGGACTTATTTAAGAATGTTAAAGAATTAGATATGTGCTTTGCATATGCTCGTACTTGGCGACATATAAATACCCTGTATTTACAGGACGTCGCCCTGAGATCAGATGCTGTTCTGAGAATAATAATTCCAGATCCTGAAAATGCTGAGGTAATGCGAGAGTTGAGCCAAAGATTCGAAACAACACCTGAAGAATTAGTAACCAGAGTAAATGAAGCCATAAACGAACTTAATAGCATTTTTCATAACTGCAAAGCTAAATACTCTCTATGGTACCTCACAACAACGCCCATATTTAGTTTCTATAGATTCGACGATACAATAATTTTAGCGCTATACAAACATGGAAAAAACAGAGAACAGATTCCCGTTTTCCAATTCACAAGAGGTGGCGACCTATATAAATTTGTTGAAAGTGAATTAAATACCATTTTAGACGAAAAGAACGGACTTGCAAAACAAATAACTAATATATAATTCTTTTTAGAAGTCCATTTTAATAAACAGAATTAGGGCAAGCCGTCAATGACTAGATATTATAAAAATATTAATATTCGCTAGGCAGCCCCTGTTAGTATTCATAGGTCAGGACTGATGGAGCTCATGGAGCTTGCCTCCGGACTATACAAAAAATGTGTCAATCGGGACATTCTTCCCATATACCCTTCAGCTGAATCTTGAAAAAGCTGTCATTTTTTAAGTAGCCTCCAGGAGCCCAGCAAATATCCGCTTCAGACATGTTGCCCCCAAAACCGCTACTTTCTGAAGTAACTCTTCCAACCACCGGTTCAATAAACCCATCAATATTTTTGCTAGTAGCAAGAACATGAGCAAATATGCAATCATTTGCATTCATTTTAATTGCAGGGGATTCATTTTTTTCTATAATATCATGTTCAAAACATTTATATGATAACTTGGGTTCGACGTTTATTTGGGCCCTTCCCCAGCCATATCCGCGTTCTCCTCCAATTTGAAGTTGTTCCATGGCTTTTCTCCATCTAAGTGTGCATCCTTCTTTTTCAAATATATATCCTATTAAATATACTGGATCGCCTTTTCTTGTCCTCGGGGATATAAATTCTGTTTCATGAAGCGCACTATCTTCTGCAGTTTTATCATTCAATGCAGTCGATACATAGCTTTTTAAAAAATTCCAAGAGTAAATATCTAGGAAATCTCTCCAAGGCCATATCTCGATATTTTCAGGCGAACGTGAAGGATAAAAATAAGTGAATCTCAATTCCTCATCCACAACCGTTCCAATAGCTTCATAATTCGAGTCGCCTTGATCCCTAACCAGCCGGGAAGTCAACGCACCCCATATGTTCCTTCCAGAAACATAAGGACGAGTTTGCTGTAAGTTGCCAATTTTCTTCCAGCCAATATGCATAGGTGAAAGAAGGCGCAAAGTCACAAGATAAGGTTTCCAATTCAAAATATCAGCCCCTGGCTTTAGCGCCGTATCGCGCATAGATCAACGTCTGTTCCCAAAGCTGTTTGGTCATTAAAAGGATATCAAGATCGATGCAGATTTCATCTCCAAAGTATCGAAGCATATCTTTTGATTCAGCGCCGTTGGGCGGCGTTTTATTTATGTTTTCCAGAATACTAATGAGATTGATCCTAATAATCCCACCAATATCATTGTCTCCTCTATCTGAGGAATAAAGAAAAAGCAGACAAGCATAGACTCCATTCTCCTGCAAAACACCGAGCGTTTTTGTTATGAGGTTTTCGACTTCCTTTGATGTCTTGTCATTAGTCTTGGCAATGATCTCCTGAGCGCTTCTTGCTGCATAAATATCAAGATTCATTAATTTCCTCCCAATCACCTATTGACTTTATGCGTCCGAATCCTCTTGTGCTCATTCCTCCAATGCCCAAATACTCGGCCAATCTAAAGCCAGTCTGGATAACATCCAGAGGACGTTTCCAGGGTTTATCTAAAGGATCACCTTCATTTTCTTTATTATCTTTGTATTGCTTATCAGTATCTGGGAACGTATTCAAATAATCGTCCTCAATAACATCACACCATAGAAAAGTTGCTCTCGGCAGAGCCTCATATGTGAAAAGCGCCTTGTCTTCTGCAGTCCCTGTTTCAGGATTTATGGCCACAGATGTACGAACTTCGAGGTTATTATTGACTATATGAGAAAAGAGCTTTTGAGAGACGAGAACGATTCGCTCTGCTATTGAGTTCCATTCCTTTTTCTCTCTGAATTCCATTGGCGGATCTACAATAAGCCCCTTGTTAACCTTTAGCATTATCCACCCAAGATTTATGTTCTCCTTTTCCCAGCTTAGAGATGTAATAGCAGTTTCATCATTGACATCCTGTTTATTGGGTTTGAATCCTGCACATTGCAGCATCTCAATTGTGCTCACCCAAACGGGTCCTGCCATGGAATGAACCGGGAAAAGCAAAATCTGTGCATCTCCAATGCTTATTTTTCCCGCCTGACCACCTCCGGTTTCTGTTGCTGTTCCAAAAGTATAGATTATAGGACAATTTATTTTTTGATCTTTCTTTAACTTTTTATGTTGACCTGCAGCCTCAGGCTTTCCATAATACATGGCAGAATAGCTTCTCGCTGCACCCATCAGGCTGGTGCCAGGAATTTTTGGAAGATTTGTTCCAGGCTCTCTGACTATTGTGTTATCCACACGTCCAAGTCGGTATCCTCCTGTGCCAATATGCACCGGATCGAGTGTCATAAATGCAAATCGCTGGTGGGTATAAAGTTTCCTAGTTTGACTCATTCACATCCCTCCCATTTTTTCTACCGGGCTATTCAGCTTCAGAATATCCATGTAAAGTTCAACGATATCTCTTAACTTGCCGCTCACAGCGGCTTTCTCCAATTCGATCATCTTAGCAGGTTTTCCATGCATCCAATTTACGTTTTGGATGACATTGTGCACAAAATTCTTGAAAACAGGATCGTCTGTCTCAAGCATCCATTCTTCTCGTTTTGTCTCAATGAGACCAACTGTTTCCTTGATCTGACTGCTGGAAAGTTCTTCAGAAATAGTTTTCCACAGTCGTTCGAAATCGTCAAGCTCATCCAGAAGATATGGCCTTTGACCTCTAATCTTGTCTCTTCGTTTTCCACTTTCTTCGTCATAACTTACTTCAAACCTTCTAGACGCCGAGTCAAGGAATTCAAAGTCAAAGCGTGAAAGGCAGATCTTAACCGCATCTCCTTTCTTTAATTCTTTTGCATGAATCAAACAATTTTTGTTGGTCTGAAACATCGTAGTGCGACCAGTCGGGCACCCATCTAAATAGAAATTCGGATACCAGACATCATCAGTTATGCCATCTCCCATCTTCACAGGAATCTGCCATTTTATCTCATTTTCGAAGTCAATGATGCAATCAGATCCGATGATTTGCGCATCTTCGTGGAGGAACCATTTTTCATCTCTTGGATGATTATTTAGCATTCTTGTGCCCGCATCTATTACGGCGGCCAATGGCATATGAGATCTAGCAAAAATCATACCCAACGTGATTGGTAGGCGATTTTTGACTTTGCCCATCTCACGATTATATTTTTCTTGGATATGCTTGGCTACATTCATTGCCTTGGATGCGGGGACAATGGCCATAAAGATACTCGGCTCAGATAAAATCGTGACTGCTGTGAGGTATGGTTTTGGTTCAGCCATGACATTGGATATGCGGAATTCGCAAATTTTTTTGCTAATTACCTCTTGATCATAAATTATCAGTTTTCCTTTAAGATGATTTTCAACATACTCTGCCGAAGCATCATAGGTCTTCAATATCTCAGATGGTGCATCTATCTTAAGGGCTAACCTTTGAAGATTATCGATTACTACAAAGCTATTATTACCTGCATAAAAGATGCTCAATCTTATGCCACTTGAAGGCTGGTCTTTTGGTACAATCTCTGCTTCGTAAGCATTAAATTCTCGAATAACTTTCCTTTCAGTTTCTGATTCAAAATTTCCGGCTATCTTTAGTCGAGGACCCGCATAACCCACAATTTCAGGTCTTTCAATATCTTTTTCTATATCCAACCAGAATGCTCTTGTAGTCTCCCAGATTCTTCGTATCCGAGCAAATGATGGCGTCTTAGTAATAGCTTTATTAGTTCCTTCTGGAGGTTTGACGAGTAAAGACCGGATATGCCCATCGGGCGATAGCCAATTAGAGAGATCCATCCTACCAACAATCAGACACATCCTACCGTTAATATCTGCAACTTCGTCAATCCATATTGTCGTATCTTGATGATCAAACCATTCTCTCGCTCGGCCTACAACTCTAACTGCCCAGTAATCAGAGATTCCTTTTCGAGCGCCTTTTCCCCAGCTGCTTGGTCTAAGTGAAGATACAGTGCAGATCTCGGGATTTCCCGAAGCATTTTTCCACCAGCTTTGAACGATACTTGCATCTGCAGGGGAATAGGGTTCGCTTGAAATAATCTTAGCAATTGGTGGGATCTCATTTTTTATGTCATCTAGTCGTTTTTCTCTTTTTTTCTTCATGTATTCTGGGTCTTGCCCCCACCAATTTTCTAAATCGATGTACGGGATTACGACAACTTCTCCGTTAAAGCCAAGGCTTTCGGAAATCATATCGCCTAAGCTCTTTCCATTGGAGGAATCCTTTATACCCAGCAAATCTGGGATATCAGGCACAACAAATATGCTCCCATTCTCGTCCCTGTAAACTTCGTTTCCAATATGGTAATCCCTTTCAAGGAGGGCTTGTACATTATTCAATGCCTTCACAAGCCAATTTTTTCGAGCACTCAGTATCGGTATACTAGATGCAGATCGCCAAATAATCTCCGAATTGAACCTTATTGGAAGAAGCCTCCATTTCAAGTCATTAGGTTCCTGTATTCCAATAAGCAATGCTTTTGCTATTGAAGATTTATATAAGTCAGCGACGATACCAGACCAATCCCAAAGATCAACTTCATTTATCGGTCTTCGAGTATCGCCTGGGGCGTTCTTGAATGCTACATTAAGTGCTTCTAAGAATTCGGTCCTGTTTTCCAATTGATGATAAGGCAAGCTAATCAAGCTCTTGGTCAAATCCTTTAAAGGACTTGATTCAAAACCGAATGGTCCACTTAGGCGAGTATCATTAATTGTTTGCTTATTACTGGCACCTTCCTTCTCAATGTGGGCGGACCCATGACAACGACCCAGATATCTAACTAAAAAACTTAAACTACTATCTGCGCTTGGTATACTATTTTCTATTAAGTTCTTTAAAGATACAGATTCACCACATAGCACTATGATTTTATCCATATATTCATTAAAAAAATATTTTTTATAGTTTTTTTTGTTTAATTTTGTTACGTTAGGTTTATCGATCGCTTGCCATTCGATCATTTCATCGCTGCATTTCCCCATATCATGCAGCCATGCCCCTATTTCTGCCAGATGAAGGTCCCTCTTTTTTTCTGCAAGAACTTTGAGATCAGGAATCATGGTAATCCATCCGTACTAAGGTTAAACGATCCATCTCTCGTCGAGTCCAATAGCTGATCGAAGCTACTAAATGTCCACTCTGGCCACCGACAGGGAGCATTTCTTGATGCAATGTGCTTTTGCCATCCTTCACCAAATGCACCATACCAACGCCGGAACTTCTTAAATTCCGCTTGGCTTCCACCACCCAGTTCTTGTCCTTTTCCGCTATACTCAGATGTACTGAGCAATCCTGCTTCACCACTACCCTTAAATTCCTCCTTAGCACTTCCATTTTCATTAAGATATTTTTTAAATGATTCTACGGGAGCCTGAAGTGCCGTTGTTTTATCTTTGGCAGCGTTCACATTTTTTGATCTTAAGATTAATTTTGCATCTTCAAGATTAGACCGGGCAATTCCGTATCCACTTGATGTCTTGGCACCAAAACCATAATCTCTGAACATAGAAGCAATCCCTTTTATGATCAAAATGATATGCCCTATAACTTGATTCTTAATTTCATTATCATCTTTTCCGATTAGATCATATGGAACATAAAGGAGGCTGAAAATCCCAGATGTGCCCTCTGGAACGCTTTCCATGAGAATAGGATTGGTCCCAACTTTGCGATCTCTGTCATGAGGATTTATGATCTCCAGGTCAATCTTCGAAAAAAATGTTGGAAAAAAATGTAGCCTGCCAGCTCGCAACATTTCTTGCCTCTCTTCGCGCCTATTATTTCCGAATATTCTTTGGATCTCCAAATTCTCCGAATGGCAGTTCTCATCAAGTCGAGCGAGTGCTGCCCTTAGGCTTCCCTTCCAAGATGACGGTGCAACAAAGGGTAGACCAAATATCTTGTCTTTCCGAACAGGATTATCGATGATGTAAAAATCATGTTCATCCCGCGAAAGATAGGGTTTTTCAAGAGCAAATTTGAAACTCAAGAAAAACGAGAATTCAGGCAAGAGATTAAGATCTATCTCGGGGCAATCCATTGAGTTAGTTAGCGTTTTGAACTTGTTCTCTATATTTCTCGATAAATTGGTTCTTTTCCAATCCTCTCTAACCGTGTTTGACTCTGTTGTGTTATTTTCCGCCATGAGCTGGCAATATCGCGCAGTATAGTCTTCAGAGGAATGTGGTTCTGGATTTGTGGATAGAATGAAAAAATAATCCCTAATCATTATTGGCACCCCCGAGGCTCTCTAAGATTTCTTTGCCGGAAATGACGAATTTTGGATTGCAGATCTTGCCAAAAGCATAATGCATATACTCTTTACCGAGATTTGCCAAGTCATCAGCAGTTAGAGCATCTGGCGGGGCAAATCCAAATATTCTCAGTCGATAAGATCCCTCATCTACCCTATAAGGCATGCTGAAATTGATGCTGCTGGAAGAACGATCTTCGTCGTTTTGAGGTTCGCCTTTCTTCTTGCTCACACCCATCAGTTTATTAATGCTATCATGGTCCCATTTTTTTGTATCTTCCAACCAGCTTCGCATGCCAAATGATTTCCCTCCTTTGAACGCTTTATACCTGAGGTCGAAGGAACATGGCAAATACCTTACTTCATCAATCTTCGATTCGGCTCCCAAGTGATTGCCCTTTTTCATAAAAACTGCCAAAGAGGAGGTTTCCAAATCGTACTCCATACAAATAAAGTTCTTTAAATTATATTGCGAGCTTGGAATATCCTGTTTCTGGAGAAATTGACCTTCATCAATTCGATGAGATAACTGTTTCAATCCATCTCTAATTATTTCATTACTTAATGCTAATTCTGGATCTAATAATAGAAATTGCCCAAAACCATGTTGAATCTTTGCTCCAAATGCCCCATATTTTGATAAAAAGCACAGCAACATAAGCAACTGAGATCTCAAAAATTTGGTATTTTCTTTTTTTGCTATTATTTTAAGAATAATATCCCCATAAAATATATTTAAAGAATCAATATTTTTATTTTCTCCACCAAATGTCTGTTTAAGCCAATTTTTATTTATTGGAATGGATGTTCTAAAGTGCAAGGGCGTTGTAGGAGCATCATTGATTTGAAGATTAAATTGTCGCGAAAAACCTCCACATCCAAAAAGAGCGCATGAAGGGCATAACTTGGCCATTCGTTCTTTGATGTCTTTTTCTTTCCCAGATAGTTCGCATCTGCCAATACTTGATGGATCGCATACATATCCAAGGCCGCTGCATATCGCCTCGTACCACCATCTCATACTGCCTATTATGCTTGTTTCATGTAGACGATCACAACTGCCCTCAATTCCCCCGGTCCAAATAGGAGTTAGAGTCCTGACCTTCACATTTATATGCTCTTCGGACATGAAATCCCGCTCACATGAATTACTTCATCATAATTAACATTTTCCCAGTCTTTTGGATGCTACTCATATCAGAATAAGAAAATCCAAAGGAGCGGATTTGTTGTTTCGCTTTTCATTCATATCAGTCATGAGGTATCCCTGCAATATTGTCACTTTCATCTGATTCAAATCCCCCCATCCCAAAATGCCCCCCGTACCCCACCGCCACCGGCCCCTGCACCGCCTTTGCAAATACGATGCGAAAGCCGTAGCCGGCTCCATTCGCCGCTGGCCTCCTCTCATCCCCCCCTCTCCGGCGCACAAAGGCATCCCAGGGAACATCCCGCTCGCCCAACCTGGTGTGGTTCACCCTCTCTATCATATCAGGCTCAGGAAAGCCCGCCAGCCCCAGCAGCCGCAAGAGTTCGTGCTCTGGGCAGCCGATCTGAAAGCCGGTGGAATCGACCTTCGGCACTCCTGCCCTGGTGGCCTTGGGATGGCGGGTGGGCAGGAAGGGGGTATGAGATATCCATGATCTCGACCGGGAAAATAGTGGGCTTGCGCTGCTCAATTCCGCCGGCTGGCCCAAGCCCAGAAGGACCAGACTCATGCTTGCCCCCTGATCATCATAGATCTCCTTCAGCTTCTGCAGGGCCGCCTCGTCCTCGGAGTCAAAGCCCATGGGTGCATAGATGCTGATCTCCGTGATCTCGCCCCCGGCCTGCTGGCCCTGGCG
>Ga0208041_1002249_pt1 | contig 10488 bp, 16 predicted proteins | sample AD_SCU002_MetaG_FD_184453 | JGI IMG/M metagenome (GOLD analysis project Ga0208041, IMG submission 184453) | Active sludge microbial communities of municipal wastewater-treating anaerobic digesters from China - AD_SCU002_MetaG (SPAdes) (version 2) | ecosystem: Engineered > Bioreactor > Anaerobic...
TAAAACATTGTTCACTTTTTAACGCACCCTCGGCAGCTCACAAATCTTCTGTTTATGAGCTATTGAGGGTGTTTTTTACTCGCACAACTGTCAAAGACAGGAATGTACAGTAAATTGTCCGGCTTTTCAAGTCAGTAAAGCCTGGCCTCTGCTGAGCCCGGCAGGCTTGCTCAGCAGAGGCTGTTGGCTGCAGTCAATATCAGCGGCCGGTCTTCGGAAATGAGAATCGTGTGTTCGTGCTGGGCGACGTGGCCGCCGTGGTTGCCGACCAGGGTCCAGCCGTCATCGAGCTGCTCTGCCTGGGTAGACTTTGTTGAGATAAAAGTTTCGATTGCCACAACCGAATTCTTTTTGAAGCGGGCGGTGTTCTTTTTGTCTTCGCAATTCAGAATGTAATGGGGCTCTTCATGCAATGCGCGCCCGACTCCGTGCCCGGCGAGATTTTTTATGACGCGGAACCCGCTGTGCTGCGCCATTTTTTCGATGTGTCTGCCAAGCTCGGAAACCCGCATTCCCGGCCTGATGCTGTTGATGGCGCTCATCATAATGCTTCTCGAGCAGTCGACGAGAGCCTGCAGGCCCTGCAGATCGCGGCCAATGACAAACGAGGTGCCGTTATCGGCCCAGAACCCGTTGAGTTCAGCCGAGACGTCGATATTGATAAGGTCGCCGTCTTTGATGACTCTTTTTTCGGAAGGGATTCCGTGGGCGATTTCGTGGTTGAGACTGATGCAGGTAAAGCCCGGAAAGCCGTAAGCGTGCTTCGGGGCAGATCTGGCGTTAAAGCTTTGCAGCAGCCTGCCGCCAAAGGCGTCGAGCTGGGCGGTGGTCATGCCGGTTCTGGCGTGAGCCTTCATTTCGCGCAGGACAATGGCGACGATTTCGCTGATTCTGGTAATTCCGGTCAATTCATGCTGGTTGGTGACTGTCATGCCTTATTCTAGCGCCGACCCAGATAATTTTCCAGTGTGGCTGCTTTTGTCGCTAATTTCTTTTGTGAGCGGCAGTTTACTGTTTGTTCAATTTTGCTGCCATGTTTTCTAATTGCGTTAAACCAAAATGCGTTAACAGCCAGAAAGCGTATGCCGTAAATGTTCCGGCAATTAAAGCGGGCAGGAAAGTTATTGGCCAGTCCGTCTGCCAGAGCGGAAGAGTAAAAGAGGGGAGGGCGCCGGCTATCAGAAGAATGACCAGTCGATACTGGTTTAGAACTCGGAGAATAAGCACGAGCGGCAGGGCAAGAAGCCAGGTGAATACGTACCCCACGACAGTGCAATTTATTGCGACCCCGATGAGCGACTGATACCATGGCAGGCCCCACACCGACGGCTGAAACCACTCATGCAACAAGAAGAAGAGCAGGCCTCCTGTAAAAGGGATGACAAGGGGTGCAAAAGCTGCGGCAAAACAAATGCTGATTACAAAGAGGACTGGTTTTTTCATCAGGAATGTAACTATGAGAGAACCTCATTCTTTATGTTTCGCCGCGCCCGCATCGGTTTCGGCGTGGTGACCGCCGGCCGACATGATTGCATCGTGGATGCCTTCGACATAGTGCATATAAATAACATAAGCTTCGACGAACTCGCGACCTGCTTCTATGCTCTTGTCCTTGTTCCTGCTGGCTTCCAGTGCTTTGTTGAACTTCTCTTTAATGGCGCTCGCCATGTGGTTGCTGATTTTGCTGATCATTTCATCAGCGGCGCCTTCGTTCAGTGCTTTGTCGGCCATGGCGACAATCGGTTCAACCGGCGCATCCTTGATGCCGGTATAGGGGGCACCTTCGCCAGCACGATGCAGGCGCACGAGGGTTTCGAGAAAATAGTGATCTGCCATTTCCTTAGCTTCAGGGCCTTTAGCTCTGACCACGACTGCTTTTGCGAACGCGGTCTTAATCTCTTCTTCGTTATCGTTTTTGACCCATTTGAGAATCGGGGTTACATCACCCTTCTCAAGAGCTGCTCTGGTTTCTGGAATGATCGGCCCGCTGGTGGTGTCACAGTGCGCGAAAGCCCTCCCTGCCAAAAATATTACAGTCATCAGGATTGCCAACACCGCCACTGATCTGCTCTCCCATTTCGTTCTCATACTCTCTATCTCCTTTTTTGTTATTATTCCTTCTCAATTGCCACCACCACCGCCGCCGCACGCGGTAAAAAGCAGCGACAATGAAAGCAGGCAGAAAAGCAGGATAAAACGATTTCTCAACATCTCTTTGCCCCCCAACTCAGAATAAATGCATTTTTTAGACGAAAAAACCGGCCACATGCTTCTGTTTTTGTATTTATATAAACAGTGACCGGTTATGTTGTATTTACATTTTGCTCCTGCCGGATTTTTTTGTCAACGCCGACAGCAGATGCCCCAGGATATCAAGATACTTCGAGTCTGTTGAACAGATTTCCTTTTTCAGACGTCAGCTTTTCTGGTCATAATGCACTGATTGTCTTCTTGAATGAAGAACTCAAAAAGACAGCGTCAGCCTGAACCAGCTGATTCCCTCTTCTTTCATGGTTGAAGAGGTTGAGCAGCTCATATCCATACGAATCGAAGAAGGAAAAATATTCGTGAAGTTTGTGCTGGCCTTTATAAGTAGGACATATGATCAGTTCTAAATAAACAAGAGAAATTTCATGGTTCTGCAGCATTTTTTGGGCGCCTGCAAGGACATTTAATTCTGTTCCCTGAACGTCGATTTTTAGAATATCGATACCTTTTATTCCTGCATCAGAACAAAAATTATCAAGTGTTATGGTGTCGACTACAATACTCGATACCGTTTTTAGCAGTCCCTGTCCCCAATAATTTTCACCTTCTGGATCTGCATCCAGGATGGAATTGGTTCCGGTATGCAAATTCACGTTAAGCCTGGTGCTGCCATTGCAATCTGACAATGCAATTTTATGGCAGACAGTAAGAGGATCTGCATCAAATCTTTTCTGAAGAATGCTGAATGCTTCTGGATATGGTTCAAAACAGTAAATAAAGGCTTTGGGATTTTGCTTTCGATATAATTTTGCAAGACATCCGGTATGAGCGCCAATATCGAAAATTACCGGAGCACTTTTGCCGGTAAGTCTGCTTTGCAGGCTTATGGTGTTCTGCAATGCTCGTGATGTTATTTGAATACCTTGATTATAAAGAAAGTTTATTATTTTTCTGATAAAGGGAATGTGCCGCACATCATGTCTCTGTTATTTTTTAAGCCCTTTTAACTTTCATTTAATTAAAGTCCTATGATAATCGACTGCCCCTGGAAGCGCTTATCTGAACCGCCCCAGGGTAACAGCCTTACCGGAGAGTCAGCGTTTCGCGGACACCTTCAGCAGGTCGATGACAGCTTCGGCGGTATCGGCTGAAGAGGACGGGTTCCGGCCGGTCACGATCTGACCGTCCGTGATTACGAAGGATTTCCAGGGCTCGCCACATTCATAGCGGCTGCCACTGGCTTTCTTCAGCTCCTCTTCGAGGCAATAGGGAACGACCTTCGTCATTCCGACCTGTTCTTCTTCGATGGCGGAAAAGCCGGCGACCCGCTTACCGTCGAGCATGAACCGGCCATCGGGCAGAGTCACGCGTACGAAAGCCCCGGGACCATGGCAGACTGCCGAGACGATTTTCCCTGACAGGAAGAGCGTGCGCAATGCTGCCTGCATTTCGGCCGAATCGGTCAGATCCCACATGACTCCGTGGCCGCCGACCACGAATACGGCGTCAACCTTCTCGAGCTTTACCCTTGTCAGAGGCACGGTGTTAAGAGCCGACCGTGCCTTGTCGAGTTCCCGACGCCATTCGCGGGCGTGGTCTTCACCCACGATTTTCGGATCGATGGAACCGGGGTCGACGGGCATGCGGCCGCCCGTCAGAGAGGTGACAATCACTTTGTGACCAGCCTGACGGAAAAGTTTGAGTGGCACGACGAACTCTTCGGCCCAGAAACCGGTCTGCTTGTAAGTGCCGGGAATGATTCCGGTTCCGGTAAGGACCATCAGCACTGTCTTCTGCCGCGCTGCGGCGCTGGCTTCGACCGGAGAAAGAGCAAACACGCCGCAAAGCACGGCGAAAACGGCAAAGAGCACGATCTTTTTCATGAAGACCTCCACAGGAATATTTTCGTCATTGTAGCTTCAGGCCGGAACCGCGTCAATTTTATGGCTCGATGAAGAAAAACGCAACGGCCGACGAGATACGTAAGCGCTCAATAAACCGCTTCTTATAATTTATTTCCAGCTATGACATTCTGCCTGCGTCAATCTATAACAAGGAGTTTTTATGGCGCAGAAGAAATCAACAGCGGAGCAGATCAAAAACGCCCGCCGCTGGCAGCGACACTTACAGATGTGGCGTGAAAGTGGCCAGACTCAGGTAGAATATTGTCGGTTAAACAACCTTGGTGTGAAAGCCTTTGGTTATTGGCTTCGCAAAGATCGCAAAATCAATAACCCAGCACCGCTGCAACTCATACCTGTTACGTTTAACAGGCAGCCAGAGGTGAACCATGTCGAAAAAAGCTCTACCGGGTTGTATTTCAATTTTTCGGATCGGGCCCGGATCGAAATTTCCAGGGATTTCGACCGGGAAACCTTTTCTCAGATAATTTCGGTTCTGAGCAGCATATGATTTTTACCGGTAATATCAAAGTTTACATTGCTTTTGGCGACGTCGATATGCGCAAGGCCATCGACGGTCTGTCGGCCATGGTGAGCGGCGTTATGCGACTCGACGTTTTCGCCGGACACCTTTTCGCTTTCAGCAACCGGCGGCGCAGCATGATCAAAATACTGTATTGGGATAAAAATGGGTTCTGTCTCTGGCAGAAACGGCTTGAAAAGGGTCGTTTCCGCTGGCCTTCAAGCAGGGAAGAGGTTTTACAGGTCGGGCAACGTGAACTGGCCTGGTTGCTTGAAGGCCTTGAAATCAATCAGGCTTCAGCTCACAAACAACTTGCCATTTCGCACGCTTATTAGATGCGGGTTTTGAGCCAAAAAATCATCTAAAACCTGCAGAAAATGCTGTACTTTGAGCTGCTGCGATGGTATAATAATTCACATGACACCGGCTCTTGATCAATATTTAAATGAAGACCCCATCCTGAAACGGATGGTTGATCAGGAGCTAAAGGAAAAAGACCAGCAGATTACACTTCTGAACGAAGAACTGAATTATCTCAAATCGCTGATCTTTGGCCGCAAAACCGAGAAAATCTCGCAACCAGATAATGGCCTCCAGCCTCTGCTGCCATTTCCGCAGGAAGAGGCAGCACCGCAGATTCCAGCGCCAGAGCAAGCCAAAACCATCGAGATCAAAGCCCATTTAAGAAAGCGCGGTCGAAAGCCATTACCAGAAGATCTGCCCGTTCAGGAAGTCGTTGTTGATATTCCCGAGGCCGATAAAACCTGTTCATGTGGCTGCCAGAAGGCCAGAATCGGCGAAGAGACTGCAGATAAACTTGAATTTACACCGGCCAGAGCCCATATAACCAGAATCGTCAGACCAAAATATGCCTGCAGAAACTGCGAAGGCACAGAATCTGACGAACCGACCGTTTCTATACATCACCTCGAAATTCGTTGATGCACTTCCGTTTCACCGTCTCAGCGGCATGTTCAGCCGTCAGAAAATAGAAATCAGCCGTGGCACCATGTGCAACTGGGCAATTAAAGTTGCCAGGGTTCTGAAACCAATCGATGAGCTGTTCAAGGAAATGCTTATGACTTCTGTCTGCATAAATACAGACGAAAGTCCCATGCAGGTTCTCAAGGAACCGGGTCGAAAAGCCGCCGATAAATCATGGATATGGGTTTTTCGCGGTGGAGGTGATGGAAAAGCAACAGTTTATTTCCATTACAGCCCGAGTCGTGGCGGAAAAGTCGCTGACGAAATACTTGAGAATTACAAGGGTTACATTCAGACCGATGGTTATTCCGGCTACAACTTCATTTCCTCCAGACCGGGGCAGAAGCATCTTGCCTGTTGGGCGCATGCGCGCCGGAAATTTTTCGATTCAATAAAAGCTGCCGGAGAGGGAGCAAAGCCCGGCATTGCCCACGAAGCCTTTGCCATTATAAACAGTCTGTACAAAATCGAGAAAGAAGCCCGCATGAACGGCTTGAACACCGATGAAATACAGAAAATTCGCGAGCAGCGTTCAAAACCAATTCTGGAAAGTTTCAAAACGAAACTTGAAACATGGAAAAAAACTGTGGTTCCCAAAAGCCTCACCGGCAAAGCCGTGACCTACACGCTCAATTTCTGGGACAAGCTAATGGTCTATGTCGAAAACGGAGAGCTGCAGATCGACAACAACAGCGCCGAAAACGCCATCCGGCCTTTCGCTGTCGGCAGAAAAAACTGGTTGTTCGCCGACACCGTCGAAGGTGCAGCTGCTTCGGCAATTTTATACAGCATCATCGAAACAGCAAAGGCAAATGGCCTTGAACCATACTGGTATCTTCGCTTTCTTCTGGAAAAGGCCCCTGGCCTAAAATCAAAAGAAGATTTCAGAAGCCTGATTCCACAAAATGTCGATCGGCAGCTGATAATGAACATGCAACAGAGTCACGTGAGCGGAAAAACGAGACGGGCGCGGGTGTTGCGTAAGCAAGACCCGTGATCCGGCCGGTTTTTCCGCGTCGACGCAAATGTTAGACGATTTTTTTATACTTTGTCATCCGACCAGTGCCAGACGATTCAATTCTTCTATCTTTAAGAAGTTGTTTAAGATCTCTGCTGGCAGTTGCACTAGAAATACCTTTGTTTATCTTCATGTATTCTTTTCTGTCAAACCAATCGTTAAGATTTTCCAGCGAGAAATCTGCCCTCCTTTTATAGTCAATATTTCCAGGACGGGATTCATCTATCGTGTTCCTTAGAGATCGATTAATAGCATCAAGCATGAACTCAATAAAAACAGTAGATTTTCCGGAACTATCAGCTTCAGCCAGGGTTTTGTAATATGATTCTTGATTTTTCTTAATCGTTTCTTCAATTGGTACAAACTCAAATATTGGATTCACTTCCGTCAAAAGCCTAGTCTGCCAATATCTGCCCATTCGTCCATTTCCATCTTCAAATGGATGAATGAACTCCATTTCATAATGAAACACACAACTTTTTATTATATCAATATCCGGATCAGTCTTTATGTAATCAAATAGACCATTCATTAATCCCGGCACTAATGAAAAACTGGGTGCTATATGTTGAACCTCAGCCCCTTTCATTATACCAACTTGTTTGCTTCTAAATTCTCCGGGTGATTTTACTAAACCATCCATGAACAATTTATGTGCTTTCAAGAAGTCTTTTATTGAAAATGGTTTAAACTCCGAAAGTTTATCGTAGGCTTTAATGGCATTCTGGACTTCAATAATATCTTTTTTGGGGCCAATGACTCTTGAATTTTCCAGCAGCGCTGAGACATGTTCGATATCAAGCGTATTGCCTTCAATAGCGAGCGACGAATGAATAGTTTTTATTCTATTTTGTTTTCTTAAGCGGGCCTCAGGCTTAACTAATAGCAGGCTTTTACATCGGCCGATTGATTCAGTTATTTGTCCGTAAAGCATCAGTATGCGATTTGTAATATCATAAGGTGGTTTCATATAGCCATGATAGTATCATTTGATGCTATCGTCAATGATTTCTTGCGCGCGAAAGCGCGTTTGTCTAACGCCTGTCGTGACCGGAAAAACGAGACGGGCGCGGGTGTTGCGCAAGCAAGACCCGTGATCCGGCCGGTTTTTCCGCCTCGACGCAAATGTTAGGCGGCCCTATGCTGCTTTTTTCTTTTTCATTTCTTGAATTTTTTCGGAAAGCAGTATTTTCATCAATGATTGATAGGGGACATCTCTTTGATTGGCAAGAATTTTGAGATCGTTAATCATTTCTTCTGGCAAGCGAAGAGAAATTGTTTTTAATGATGGTTTCAAATTCGGGAAAATGCCAATTTCAGCCTTTGACCAATCAACATAATCACAAGAATCGTGGGTGGCCCAAAATTCTCTTTCTTCATCTTCAGTTTTGAAATTAGGAATTTTCTTTTTCATATCTATCAAACTCCTGGTGTTCTCTTGAAGTCATGTCTCTTGCAGAGATGACTCGAACCTTGTTGTTTCTAACAACAAAAGAAACAAAAAGATATCTGGCCTGTTTCGTTTTACCCAAACAAATAAATCTTTTCTCCGCATCGGAGTGAACTGCGTCGTTAAAAATAAATTTGGGTTCGTTGAAAAAAACAAATTCAGCCTCGTTTTGTGAAACGTGGTGCCTTATCCAGTTTTTATCTGCGTTACCTTCATCCCAATCAAATTCGATGGGTTCGTGGAAAAGTCGTTTTTTGCTGGGTCTTGTCATATTTTAAGCATATTTTTAAAATATACAAACGTCAAGTTTGTTTTTATCTTTTTGTCCTATATTTGACTTCATTGCCCTATTTTGTCTTGAAAAGACCGTCTAGCCCGTTCATGATCGACCTGCTACGCCTGAAAGCGGTTGGCGCTGGACTTGCCTTTGGTTATGCGATTGTCAAGGACTGTGACAAGCGATTTCAGGCACACTGTCGAAGGCACCCAGGCCAGGTAACTTTTTAATCTATACTTTCAATCCATTATAAATGCACATGTTCACCGCAAAGTTGCATTGCGCCCGTATTGTCTTCATTGTCCTAAATTGTCTTAATTTTTTCAACCATTCAATGCCGCAATAACTTCTTCTGCCACCTGTAGAGCCGGATTGTGTGAATATTTTTTGTCTTCAGTGATTCTAACGCAAGTCGTGAGCGGAAAAACGAGACGGGCGCGGGTGTTGCGCAAGCAAGACCCGTGATCCGGCCGGTTTTTCCGCCTCGACGCAAATGTTAGGCTATTTTTTGATATATTTTTTAAGATCTCTATAAAAATTTTCGTGTATGGAGAGCATTACGAGCTGAATTTCATCATCTTCGTGTTTGTAAGCTATCAGGTATAGGCAATTTGAATATTTAAATTTATGAACTCGGATTTCTTGCAGATCACCCTTTTTTTGCTCTCCGACTTCTGGATTTTCTGCAATAAATCGGACTTGTGTGTCAATTTCAGTCTTGAATTTTTTATCGACCTTTTTGATGTACCTGAAAAACGTTGGGGATTGGTAAATTTTCATCTTTATCCAAATTTGTATTCAATTTTTTGTCCAGAATACAATTCTTCGAGTCCGAGCAAAATCTCTTTAATTTGTTCGTAGGTCAAATCAGGGTTTTCTTCTGAACACTTTCCAATTTTTGCCCAGAATTCAATTTGTCCTGTTAGAGAGCGATTGTTGACCTTGCTATAGATCCTGGCTTCTGAAATTAATGAATCAGAAATTTTAATGGCGATAGCCATTTTGGCCTCCTTCAACCTAATCTTAATTTAATAATACTTAAAATCGATTGATTGTGCAACTTTTTGCAACTATTTGATTTTCTTCGTTTGTCCTAAATTGTCTCAATCTTTCAACCATTCAATGCCGCAATAACTTCTTCTGCCGCCCGTAGAGCTGGATTGTGTGAGTAAATGTTGTCTTCAGCGGGTCTAACGCAAGCAAGACCCGTGATCCGGCCGGTTTTTCCGCCTCGACGCAAATGTTAGACTTTTTATCATTTTTCGGTTCTATTTTTAACCGAATAAATCAGAATGAGAACCGGTTCTCTCAAAAAATAATGAATCTCCTGCAATTCTATAAACCAGAAGCCAGTCGGATTCAATATGACATTCTCTCCGGGCAACAAAGTTGCCAATCAATGGGTGGTCTTTATGAATCGCATCTAATGGCTTTCCGGCAATCAATGTTCCTATTATTATCTTGATTTTCTCAATATTTTTGCCGCGTTTTGTTGCTTTCTTTAGATCTTTCTCAAACTGCTTTGTAAAAATTGGTTTTAACATTAGATTCCGAGCTTATTAAACATATCTTCAGCATTTTTGCATTCAACAATATTTTTTCCTGCTTCTGAATCCTGGAAGGTTTGCAAAGTGGTTTCATTGGGAACCTTAAGATCAAAAGGAAGGCCATTATTGAGTTCTACTTGCTTGTAAAATAAGTTTATAGCCTGAGTTGCATTCAATCCCAATTTCTCAAAAATCCGCTCGACATGGTCTTTCAAAGACGGTTCCACTCTGGCTCGAATTGTTGCACTTTTTGACATATTTTCACCTGCCTATTAATAATGTAGCCCATATGGGGAACAAAGTCAAAGATTTTATGGTGACTTAAATTGGTCTGCTTTTTATTTTTTTGCCCTAAATTGTCTTGAAAAAAGACCGTCTAGCCCGTTCATGATCGACCTGCCACGCCTGAAAGCGTTTGGCACTGGACTTGCCTTTGGTTATGCGATCGTCAAGAACTGTGACAAACGATTTCAGGCACATTGTCGAAGGCGCCCAGCCCAGGTAACTTTTTAATCTATACTTTCAGTCCACTATAAATACACTTGTTCACCGTAAAGTTGCATTGCGCCTGTATTGTATT
>Ga0208041_1002255_pt1 | contig 10454 bp, 8 predicted proteins | sample AD_SCU002_MetaG_FD_184453 | JGI IMG/M metagenome (GOLD analysis project Ga0208041, IMG submission 184453) | Active sludge microbial communities of municipal wastewater-treating anaerobic digesters from China - AD_SCU002_MetaG (SPAdes) (version 2) | ecosystem: Engineered > Bioreactor > Anaerobic >...
TTATAAATTGCGTTCCTCATGACGGGGATCGAAACGGGAGCATCATCAGCCAGGGCATGCATCCTGCATATGTCTCTCTCAGGTGTGCAAAGTCATCAGCATACACTGGGGGATGCACAGACAGCCGGTATGATAGGGAGATGTATGTCGCAGATCGATGACCTGGTGAAGATGTACGGCGGCAAAGTCGACAAATTCATAGGAGAAAGCGCCATTGCCATTTTCAAGTCCGGAAGGTGTGAGCAGCCTGAATCTGTCAATGCCCTCAGGGCTATCAGTGAAATTCAACGCGTTATCAGCTACTGGCATGAATGTGAGGATTTACCATCCAGCATACAGTTGAAAGCTGGAATCGTGAGCGGAACAGTCTACCGCGGGAGTATTACAACGGCCTCAGGCACACAGGAGAACCACTTTGGAGAAGCCATGCACCTTGCTTCCCAAATATGCGCTGCCGCTTCACCCGGACAGGTATTGGCAGGTGAGGAAACCTGGCATGAAACCAAGGCACATTTCCGCTACCAGGTCATGGAGCCCCTTCCTATCAAAGGCTACAGGGAACATATTCCCTTGTATGAATGGATTCCCCGTGCCGAGAAGCCGGCCAGTGCTGATATCCCAGGCGGGAGGATCATTCAATCGCTCATGATAGGCCGGGAGCGGGAGTCGGCCATGGTGGAAGATATGCTGAAGCAACTGCTGAATGGGCGTGGTGCGGTCCTGCTGATCGAAGGTGAAGCCGGTGTTGGTAAGTCAAGGCTGATGGCAGAGGTGAGACAGGGTGAGATGATTCGTCAGCTCACCATACTGGAGGGCAGGGCCTTATCTGAAGGTAAGAACATGAGTTTTCATCCTATCATCCAAATTCTGAAAGCCTGGGCCGGAATTGCGGATGCAGATAAACCAGAAGCCGCCTTCCGTAAGCTGTCTTTATACATCAGAAGATCAACCGGTGAACAGGCCATGGAAATTATCCCATTCATTGCCACCATGATGGGATTACCACTTTCACAGCTTGACAAGGAACGTCTCAGCGGTATCAAGAAGGAAGCCCTTGAGCGACTGATCCTTAAAAATACGCGTGACCTGGTGTCGCAGGCTACCGGATCAAGGCCAGTCCTCATCATGATTGAAGACGCACATTGGGCAGACCAATCGACCATCGTCTTTATGGAGTCCCTGCTAAAACTCGTCAGGACACGGAGACTGCTCTTTATCCTCATTTTCCGGCCTGGTTACAAAGAGACCGGAGAACGTATAAAACGGTATGTCCAGGAGACGCTTCCCGGACATTCCCGGTTGATACAATTAAATCCCCTTGAAGAAAAGGACTCCGCAAACCTGATACGCAACCTGCTAAAAAACAGCGACCTGCCTCCTGATATCACTGGTCTCATCATACAAAGATCCGAAGGGAATCCCTTTTTCATTGAGGAAGTCATACGCTCCTTCATTGATGATGGGCTGATTGAAGTGCAGGGCGGCGCATTCAGAATGACCGATGAGATCAGGTATGCCAATATTCCGGAGACCATCGACAAGGTCATCCTTTCCAGGATAGAAAGACTGGATGAGAAAACCCGGAGCCTGCTCAGAACCGCCTCCGTGATTGGGCGAAACTTCTATTATAAGGTCCTGGAGGAAGCAACCCAAACCATTGAAGAACTGGACAACCGTTTGGCTTATCTGAAGGAAGCCCAGCTGCTCAACGAGGACAAGCACAAGGAGGATGTTGAATTTCTTTTCAAACATGCCCTTGCCCAGCAGGCAACCTACGATTCGATGATGCAGAGCACACGGAAGGAGCTCCATCTGAAGATTGCGAAATCCATTGAAAAAGTGTTTGCCGGCAACATCCATGCGTTCTATGGTGTGCTGGCCATGCATTACAGCAAGGCGGAAGTCGCTGAAAAAGTGGATGAGTACCTGGTTAAGGCAGGGGATGAGGCTTTCAAGAGCGGGGCTTCCAACGAGGCCCTGCATTTCTATACGGAGGCCTTGAAAAGACTTCAATACCATAAGGATGATGAGCAGCACGCTGCCAGGTACCTCGATCTGGAAATCAAGACGGCCTTTGCCCATCAGGCAGCCGGGAATAACATCGAAGCCACCGCCTTCTTCAACAATATTATACCCAAATTTTACCATGTCAGATTTCCGGAGAATCCTGTCCGCCACCGGATCTTCAGTTTCTACAACATGGCCAGGTTTATTTTCAAACTTTACTTCCATAAGCTCTATTTCAGAAAACGACCTGACACCAAATTCGAAAACTATACCCGCGTCCTGTCCCAGTGGGGTGAAGCCATGTCAACCCTCAATCCACGCCGGTTCTTCATGGAGTCCTTCACCTATCTCCAGCACCTTGCCAATTACGACCAGCGGTATTCTATTCACAGCCTTTCGCTTTTCACCGAATGCGCCAACCTGTTCATATGGACGGGATTGTCATTGCGGATCAGCCAGAAGATGCTGAATCATGCCCTGGCCTCTGGCGTTAATAACCAGGCCGTGTCGATGATCAACTACCGCTTTACCCGGAAAATGCAGGAATACCATACCGGCAAGCTTGAAAATGAGCCGGATTTTGGTTTTGTTTTTGATACCGCTATGCAATACGGGGAATTCTGGCCTATCATTATTTATACTGTATACTGCGGCTATGTTAATATTGAAAGGGGGGATTATGCAGGGTTGATGAATATGGTTGATAAACTCGGGGAGATCGCGGATTCTATTGAGAACAGCCATGCTCGGGCACAGGCATACCGGCTTAGCGCGGTAGGTTGGCTTCGCTTCAGGTTGCTGAACAAAATATTTGAATCAGCTGATGAAGCGCTGGAGTATACCCAGAAAACAGGTCACTTTACAGCCTTGCTGATTATTTGGTGCGTGAAAGCATCTGCGCATGCCATGCTGGATGAACTGGTGGAATCAAAAGCAGCGTTCCAGGAGGCCACAAAGCTCATTCCGGACAAAAAGATCATTCCCACCTATTACATCCATTATCTTCAGTCCAGAGCCGGTATCGAGATGCTCGAGCTGAAGAATGCGATGGCAAAGGGCATTCCATACAGGAAAGAGGTTGAAATACTGCGCAAAACCGTAAGGCTACTTATCCGCCTTTCAGCATCGGTTCCTTCATCTGCCATAGAAGCCTGGCGTTTGATGGGACTATTGCAATGGTGGACGGGACATCAGCGACAGGCGCTGCGATCCTTTGCCAAATCCATCAAGGCCGGCCGTCAACTCGGTTGTAACCTAGAGCTATCCCGGACCTATGCTGAGACAGGCAGGTTTCTGCTGGATCCGGGAACGAGGTACAGTAGTCTGCTGGGCACAAGTGGAAGCGAATACCTTATGAATGCCAAGGCCATGATGGAAGAACTGGATCTGCAATGGGATCTGGCTGCCTGTGAGAGGTATCTGGAGGCTTAGGAAAGCATCAACTTAATGATAGCCCAATACTGCATGGCAGATTCTGTTTCATGTATGATGATGGATATGGAAAATTAAGCTTCTACTTCATATCAGCAAGGGCATTTTTGCCAGCCAGTACATCGGTTTTCAGGATTTGGATGAACTTCGTAGTTTCCTCAAACATAGGGCTATGGGCTGATTCTTCAAAGATGTAGAATCCCTTGATAGGAGCCTGAATCGTCCTGAAATAGTCTGCTGACAAAGAAAATGAAACAGTGTAATCCCATCTGCCACTGATGAAATAGACCGGGATCTCCAATGCCCTGATATTGTTCATCAGGTTGACAGAGACCATATCCTTCCAAAGCGCACTGACACCAGATTCAGATTTACCCTTCCATAAATTGAATTTCTCTTTAAGGGTATAGGACCGGGATGTCCAGGAAGGAATGAAGATCCCCCGCACCACAGAGGTCATATCTCGCATGGTACCAATGCCCAGCTCATGCATGGCTTTGTCACGGAGTCTGAGATAGGCATCAGGAGTGTTATCCTCAACTGGCGCATGCCTGAGCTTTTTCACCATCCTGTTATTTCCTTCATCTTTATACCTTTCTAACATAAATGCATGGGCCAATCTCTCTGATGTCAACTGATCAGACATTTGCGCAACACCTATATAGGCGTGAAAGAGTCCGGGTGCCGTATTAGCGGCATGTATGCCGATAAACGTGCCTCCTGAATGTGCCATCAGGTATACTTTTTCAACCCCGAAACGCTGCTTCAGGTATCCTGTAACTTCAATGACATCCTTCACCATCTGCGGTAGTGTCATCGTCTCTGGCGGAATAGACGGGCTGTAGGATAGTCCTGAACCACGCTGCTCCCAGTAAACAACGGTAAAATGATCCTCCAATGGTCGCGCGTAGCGCTCCGCAAGGAAGTATTCAGGCATGCCGCCATGAAGGAAAAGTAAAACCGGATGCGTGCTATCCTTGCTCTTAATAAACATGCCCTGCCTGATCCCTCCAATTTCTATGAATACCTTTTCAGCCAGGCTGGACGGTAGCATGTTCCCTTCGGCATCTCTGAATGAATCGGGCCTTCCCGGACTAATCCTCCACAATACGATGAAAAGCATTAGCAGGATCAGTAATCCCAGTGAAAGTACCATCGCTATTCCTCTCATTAATTGTTTCAATAAGTGGCTTATGAGGCCGTGAATAATCATCCTGGTTTAAAAACTCAAACTTTCAGGCATCCCCGAAACCCCCGGGAACTGTAATAAGATTCAGCGCCATTGTGGTAGGTAAAAACATGTCCATACCGCCAATCACCAAATAGTGCGCCTCCCAGGCCCCGGATGGAATCAGGCGTTTTCAGCCAGCTGGACGTCTTCGTATCAAACTTTCCAAAGTGCTGCAAGTATGCGTACTGCGCTTCTGTCAGAAGTTCTATCCCCATCTCCGAAGCCATGCCTGCAGCACTATGTGCAGGCTTGTGCTCTTTCCTGGATGCCAGAGCGGCCGGATCGTAACACAGACTTCTCCTGCCGGCCGGACTCTCAGCTGCGCAATCCATGAATACGTAGATCTGCTTCTCTGCGTCATAGCCTACCACATCCGGTTCCCCTCCTGTGCGTTCCATTTCGTGCAATGACCATAGTTTTCCGGGGTTTAACATCAGCTTCTCCTTGACTGGCACCCAAAGCAGATCACGATGACGGTGCATATTGCCTTCAAATCTGGATTCCAGGATCCGGAGCAGCGTTTGTTGCTGGTCTTTCGAAAAATCAACCATTGCATATAAGATTTAAAAAGGATTATATCCTCATCCGGAGACCGTGATATCTGCGTCCCTGGCAGAAACCCTGCCTTCCAGAAAACGGCTCAAAGATTTGGTATAAGTTATGGTTAGCTTGTGCAAAGCCCGGGTCACCCCAACGTAAAGCATCTGCTTGTCCATCTCTGATTCGTAATTCCGCAGAGAACAGAAGGGGATGATCACCTGATCGAACTCGAGGCCTTTGGAAAGGTAAGCCGTTGCAATAATAGCGCCATCTGAAAACGAGGTGCTGCCTGGATTAAGAAGGACAAGCCGTTCGTGCCGGCCGGCCAGCTTATAATACAGCTCATCGGCCTGCTGCTGGGTTTTACAGATAATCCCCAGCGATTGAGAGCCGGACCTTTGGAATGCCGCGACCAAATCGTTTATCAGCGCGATCTCCTGGGCAGATGAGCCTGCCTTGTGGAATTCAGGCACCTCGCCATGACGATCAATCAACTGAATATCAGGATTATATTTGATCGCCTGCGCGACCTGGGTGATTTCCATGGTCGAACGGTAACTCTTTTGCATGATGACCACTTCAGCACTCCCCAATATCTGGGCGATCTCCACAGCCCGCGAGGCACTGTAGGGGTTAACAGACTGGTAAGTATCACCCAAAATGGTCTTATTACAAGCAAACAGCCGGGCCAGAACACTGTACTGGATGGCGCTGTAGTCCTGCATTTCGTCAATCACCAGATGTTTAATATGATCATAAGCCCGGACTCCTTCCAGATGCATCTTTAGATACACAAGCGGGAAGACATCGCTGTACTCATAGATATGCCCTTTCCTCAGTCGGTGGTAATCGGGCTGATTGAGCCAGGAATAGAAATCTTTGTATATCTGCCTGATATTTATGACCTTAAACATCCCTTCAATCTCCTTCCTGATCTGGGTTCGCTCCACTGCCGTCGCGTCATAACCATAATAAAACGACAAATCGCTCACGATATCCCGCGCAATGGCAGCAATCCTCTTCTGCAATGGCAGCCTGAAATAGGTATTATATTTTTCCGTCAGATAGAAGGCAGGAATCGGAAAGCGCTTCACCACGAAGTCAGTGGGCGTGAAATTGGTGTTTTCAAGATGGACAAGGTATTCGTTCAGTCTGGAGACAAAGGCCGCTCCTGATTTGAATTGGATCCTTTCCCTAAGGGCCTGATCATCCTTACCGAGCAGGCATGCCATTTGATCATAATAGGACTGAAACACGATTTTGCCCTCAAGTATCTCGTTGGCAATGTCTTCCATCACGGTCTCCTTCATCTTTTCCTCACCTAGTTCGGGGAGGACGTTGGAGATATAATCTGCGAAAACCTTGTTTGGCGAAACGATGAGGATATCTTCGGCCCGGATAGATTCTTTGTAACGGTACAGCAGGAAGGCTATGCGGTGCAGTGCGATGGAAGTTTTTCCGGATCCGGCCACGCCCTGGATAATCAGGGTCCTGGCGTCCTCGTTCCTTATGATGGCATTCTGGTCGCGCTGAATGGTCGCGACAATATTGCGCATCCGGTCGCTGGTATTCCGGCTGAGTTCCTGCTGGAGGATATCGTCCAGGACATTCAGGGATGTTTCCAGCATGAATTCCATACGTCCATTCCGGATCCGGTACTGGCGCTTAAGGGTGATCTCACCCTTGACTTCGCCGGATGGTGCCTGGTAGGAAGCTTCTCCCAGCTCAAAATCATAAAACATGGCCGATACCGGCGCCCGCCAGTCATGGATCAGGTTTTCATTATCAACCGTATCATAAAAAGAATGAATGCCTATATAGACAGGAGATTCGCGTGTGCTGGCTGCTTCTTTGAAATCGATCCTGCCGAAGTAGGGTGATTGCAGCAGCTTCTGCAGCCGCTTTTTTCGCTCAATGACCTTCTCGCCACTTAGGGCCATCTGGGCGATGGATTTTCTGACCGACAGTTTCTCCATGCCATCCATCTCAGCCTTGTTCTCCCACATATAGGCCGTTGTTTCTTTCACCTCACCTGCGAGCAAATCAGCCGAACGGTTCGAAATATCAATAGCCTGCTCCACCTTGCGCAGCACCTGCTGCAGGTAGGCATGCTCCTCCTTTTCCGTCCGGTTTTTCCTCTTTGGGTCCATTCTTTCCTTACATATGAGAGCAATATGACGACAGTCACCTGGCAAAGATAGAAGAATAAAAGGCCATGCCGGGAAGCAATCAGGCCATAACCTGACGCTGTATGGATTTCAGGAGGGCCAGCATGAGGCCCGATTCAAAAGCGGAAATCAATGCGCCATCACAGAAGCGGTCGTTTCGCATAATGGCCGTGATGATCTTACATTTTGTCGGTACATCGATCGTATCAAAATCAAAATCTTGCTTACTGGCCATTTCTTTTCCTTCATCCCATTCCATATAATTAAAGGCGACAGTGACCGGCAGATTGTAAATGATATCCCGAAATCGTGTAATTACCTCCTCCTCAACCCAGAACGGCCACATCATTTCTCCTTTTTCGTTATCATTTCCACCTAACATCTCACCGAATTCCTCTGACCGCTCGATCTCAGGTATCAATTCAAACAGGGGCTGCCAGTCCTCCCTCGGGATGGCATTGATGATTTCCACGTGCTGCGCTTCAGGTATGATCATCGCATATTAATTTATTCTGAATACTTGATGGCATAAAGATCATGTACAGGGGCTATTCTGTTTAGCTCGTTAAATATTGTCTCACCTGCCGACATGGCAGGTTCAGGATTTTATTGTAAACCTGGTCTCAATCAGGGTGTTACCTTTCACCATCGACCAGACCGGACAGCAGGGTGTGCTTCAGGGCTTCACTTTTTTCTCAATATACTTTGAATTCAGGATCCGCAGAACACCCATGTAATCAAGCCGGAACTCAATCAGGTCGCCCACTTTGTAGTTTCTCTTATTCTCGAACAAATCTATGACAAACATATCTGAACTCCCACCCACGATGGAAATATCTTCGTCAATTGGTATAAGTTTATTTCTGTCGACATCCAGCAAACCAATGTCGATGATCGCCCTGTAGCTTGTCTTTCCCGACAAGGCCTCATCAAAATCAGGCGTGTCCCCTTCAACGTTTGTTCCAAATTCACCCATGGGCACCTTGGGCTTTTCCATCAACTCAATGATTTCCGAATAGAGTTGAAAGACATCAGTCTCCATATTTCCCAGGCGGGTATTGTTATATACATCCGTTCCCAGAAACAGCGATTCACCCACCCTGAAGTGGTTAATGCCTTGCGGAAGCAGGTTTTTCAGGATCAATGGAATTGTTACCGAGGAGCCACCCGAGACATAAGCAATCTTTCGGTCGAACCTGGCCTCGATGAGCTGCTCATAAAGACTTAACTGAATGAGTTTATCCTGGTTAGGAAGAACCCCATACAAACAGGACAAATTGGTTCCAATTCCGACCACTTCAATATTGGGGAGATCGAACACCCTGGAATAGAAAGCCATCAGATCCTCCCGCATAATTCCTTCGCGCAGCTCGCCCATTTCGATCATGATGATGATCTTGTGAGTCTTGTTCTGGGCCCTGGCCTCAGCAGAAAGCAGTCGAATGGTATCATACTCGGTATTCATGCTAATATCGGCATACTGAACAATCCCTTTCACAGCCCTCCTGGCTGGCGGTTTGATGTAGACCGTTTCGATTTCAGAATTTATCCGCTTGATCATACGCAGGTTAGATATCCTGGAATCGCAGACTTGCCGGATGCCCAGGTCCAACAGCTCTGTCAGGTACAACTGGTTACCACAGAGTAGCTTGGAGACAACAGACCAATGGATACCCCGTTCTTTAAAGAGACGGTCAAGAAAATCAAAATTGGATCTGAGCTTAGACCGGCTTAAGGTGATAAATGCCATATTAGCTTTGTTTAAGATACCTCATTTCAAGGTACTTATTCGTAAATCCAAGGGTTTCATACAGGTACCTTGCAGGATTATCAGGCTCCACATGCAATGCAACATTTCCCTCGGCTTCTTCCAGGGCTTTTCGCATCAGGTGCTTGCCTATACCTTTACCGCGTAATGCACGGTGCGTTGCAATGTAAACTAGAATATTTTCAGGTATGTACCCCTTCATGCCGGTCTTATTTACAACGACAACACCGGCTATTTTGTTGTCAGCAACACCTTTTATGACATATCCTCCAAAGGCAGGCCCCTCCTTCAGGGCATAACTGACAGCTTTCCCAATGTCTTCTCTGGCATCTCCATACTGTTCGAGTTGGTCATATAAAAAGGCAATGATCTCTTCTTTCTCTTGTTGTGCGGGCTGGTTGTTTTCGTGAAATACAGTCGTTGTAATCATGGTATGTTGGTTTAAATCAATATTATGCCCTTGGTCATCATGCGACAACTGAACATTGAGCGGTAAGAAGAATAAAAGTTGGTGCTGTCATCCCTGACAAACCACGGGCAACGATCAGACGGTTTGGTTATATTCTGGTATCATCAGGTCTCAGGCCGGGAGCTGCCATCGCTTCTGGTATTCAGTGCTTTATTAAAGACATTAGTTGTTTTTATCATTTCAACGTATTCGGTCGATGTTATATGTATTATAATCGGAATATAAAACTTCAATGTTGACAATATAAATTATCCCTGAAATTTCATTTTTAAATTAATAAATGAAAGCACGATATCACTACGATGCAAAGCATGCATGCCTATCAGAATGATGTCATGTCTATCATTTCTTCCATACATATCATGCTGTATACATTTTAGTTATGAGGAATACATCAAGACATCAGCATAGAAGTATTTTACAAAGGTAGTCATTTTGCTGACACATAACAAATGATGTACTAATATCAAGGAATATTTATTCTATTGTATTATGAATTAAATGTTAGGGTGATTAGCTTCTATTCGATTGTTATTCTATTGATTATAGCAATAATATCTCAATAATATCTCAATTTAAAAAAAGATGGCTTTTAGTCCTGACTTGTGACAATTAGTGCGGTAGAAGTTTTCACCATTTCATTAATGGTGATAACTGACTCTCCATTAGTTCGGCAGAGGAGGAGGTAAACTTGAAAGCTGCCCAGGGAGTACTTTGCATTTGTCATTGTAAAATAATTATCTATCAGTTCATTAAATCAAGTTTTTGCCCTCGGGCCGGGCGGGCCTCGTTGCCGCTACGCGACTACGCCTGCTGCTTTCCGCCTGCGGCGGAATCCCG
>Ga0208041_1002257_pt1 | contig 10450 bp, 10 predicted proteins | sample AD_SCU002_MetaG_FD_184453 | JGI IMG/M metagenome (GOLD analysis project Ga0208041, IMG submission 184453) | Active sludge microbial communities of municipal wastewater-treating anaerobic digesters from China - AD_SCU002_MetaG (SPAdes) (version 2) | ecosystem: Engineered > Bioreactor > Anaerobic...
TCGTACTGTGGCCCCTGGCGGAACCTGGCGAGCCGTCGCTCCAGATCGCCGTATCTCATCGGTTCCGCCTCTCGTCTTCCAGGGCTCTAAGCCGCTTTTCGATGCTCTCCAACTTTTCCAACTCCCATCCCCGAAGCCAGGTTTGAAGTAGCTGGTTAATTTTTCCAGCGTTCTCTATCTGGCTATCTTCTTGGAATATGTCGGAGATCACCCACCGGGCAACGCGCTTCACGTCCTCCGGGCTTTTGATCGTCAAGCCGCGCGTTCTTTTGTTATTATTCCCTGTCACGAATGTACCCCCCGTTATCGAAAGGAACCGCAACCCCCCGGGGGTCCGGCGGACGGGGGAATGTCGCCGGCCCCGTGTTGTGGTTATCACTCTCGATTAATATTATCACTGTCTATCTATATCTCCGATGTTATCCTTTGTCCTCTTCGCTTATAAGCTTTTCCCCGGCAACTACCAGCTCCCCGGATTCGATCACCGGCCGCGTCGCTCGATAAATCGCCCCGACGGTCCCGACGGCCTAGGCCCTTATCCTGAAAGCAATTCCAGCAAAGCAAGCCCCACCCCGAAGCCCAAAGCCCGCCCCGGCCGAGAGGGTGGCCGCAACGTGCACACCGGCGCCCCCGAACGGCGGAGACGACTCCCCCCAGGTCCTCGTCAAAGTCGGAGAATACTCGAGATCGGGGATCCCGGCCCTCAGCAAAATTGAAGAGATCGGCCTGTCGGATCATCCGACCACCTCCCCCGCGGCCGGAGGGTTCCACCATGGCGAGCCGTTCATCTTCTCGGCTGTCTTGAGATACCCCGACGCCCTCAGCCAGACCCGGACCACGGCAACAGGGAGAGGCGATCCCAGTTTATCCCGCGCCATCTCCCAGAGGCGAGTCTCCATAATTCCGTTCCAGTTCTGGAGGAGCTTTCCCGCCACCTCCTCCAGGGCCTCGGCCTCATCGGCGGTGGGGTCCCTGGACTTCGGCTCGGGGGTCTTCTTCCGCTCGGCATCCTCGGCGTCCATCTCCTTCTCCCTCGTCAAGAGGGCGGAGAGGTTGTCGTCGGGGTGGTGATCATCACCACCCTCTTGGGAAGATATCACCACCCCATCACCACCCTCTTGGGAAGATATCACCACCCCATCACCACCCTCTAAATCGCCATCGGCCGCCTCGGTGGTGGTGATGGTGGTGGTGGTGGTGATACTTTCGGGGGTATGTTCTCCCTTATGGTCGGAGTTTTGGCCAGATCCTCGGGGAGACCCTCCTCTCCCTTCTAGGGGGGTGGTACTGTTATCTATGTCCTTACGGTTATTATCTCTATATTTATCACCACCACCACCACCATCACCACCAATAGCCTTACGGATAGCGTTTATACGGGTGGGGATGGTGGTGGTGATCAATTCTGTATCACCACCGGCCTCCAGGGGGGAGGAGCCCACGGCGTCGATTACCACCACCGTCCCATGTTTCGACAGCTTGAAGTCTATTGATATGCCAGCCCTGGACAGATCCTCCTGGGCCTTCCTTAGGCGGTTGCTGAACCTGTTGGGCTTCGCTGGCCAATCCTGGGGTATTGATCGGAGGTCCCGCTCAAGTGCCTCCTTCAACTCGGAGACTAACCCCTCCCAGTGGCCTCCCTCTTTCAGGACCAGCGATGTCCAGACCCAGTTCCTCAGGGCCAGGACTACGTTATCATCGAGAACCATCTGGCCCGAGTCTCCTATCAGGGTCTGGGTGTAGGCGTCCCTCAGTAGCCCAGGCTCAAACCCCCATATCCGGGCACAGCACTCCCCTAAAACGCAAAAATCGGCCATCCTCACCTGGTTCGCCCAGGACTTCGACTCCTCCAGGACCTCAGGGTAGATCGCCATCACCTTCTGTAAGGTATTGAAGATCGCCCCCAAGATCCTGGGCTTCACCTCCTCAAACTCCTGGAAGAGGAGGGCCTCGGGCTTCTTCAGGTGAGGAGGCAGTGCCCGGGTGTAGAAGTAGAGTATCCTGTCGGCAGCATCGCTCTCAAACTCGGGCTTGATGACCGAGGTGAACATGGTTCTGGCGTTGTAGTCGTGAACCACCACCTCCGAGTCGGTCCTCAGCTTCCTGTTGGTGTTTGAGCCTCCCGTAGCCCCCCCACAAAGGGCGTTGGACTGCCACTCATGGACCCGGGTGATATTGTCGAATAGGACGGCTCGGTTGTTGTGGAGGACTATCCCCATGTCCCTGGGGGTATCGGGCATGTTCTGGCTCTCCTGGGCGTCGGGGTCCAGGAGCTTCTGGAGGAACCTGGCCGTAATCGTCTTGGTGGAGCCTTTGGGCCCGATGAACCCCGCCAGGGGGAGGGGGAGGTTGATGCGAGTACCTCCATCTGCCTCCCAGTAGGGGAGGAAGCTGGCCACCGCCCAGGCCACGAGGAAGAGGAAGTCCTCCATCTGGACCCCCGGCATGAAGTCCATCAGCTTCCATACTTCCAGGGGGCTGGCGTCCAGATCGGGCATTACCTGGGGGAGGTCGGTGGGGTGTCTCACCAGCCCCAGGGGGAGGGGCTTGATGGCCGCCTTCTGGCCGTTCACCTCCACCCCCATCATGTCCTCGGTCCCAAGGTCGTACCATAGGGAGCCGTTTATCACGTTCACCCTAGGGGCCATGTGAACTCTCAGGTCCAGCCCCTTCCGGGCCATGACCTCCTCCCCCACCGCCATAATCGAGAGGTCTGCCTCTTTTATCGTCTTCCTAGCCAGGGGGATACCGTAGAGTGCCATGGCCGTCTTCGTCGCCCAGATTCCAAACTCTCGGGAGTCGAGGGCCATGGGGATATGTCGCCCTTTTGCATCCAGGTAGAGGAAGGGCTGACCTACCTGGTCATAACAGAATCTGGACATGGGGTCCGTCTCCAGTGCTGACCGGACGATACCCACCGTCGTGGCCAGGGCGGAGCCGTGGCCGTCGTCGGCGGTGTTCTCGGTCCTCTTCAGCGCCGCCACCAGCTTCAGCTCCTTCTTCAGCGCCGTCTTCATGTCGGTCTTGATCCCGATCTCGTCCATGAGGACCTCGAAGGCTACGGGGGAGCCTTTTTGGAGGGTTGCCATCTCGCGGAGGACGTCGGGATCCTGGAGCTTCTTGGGGTCCGCCTTCAGCCCCTCCTTCACGGTCTCCAAGAAATCTTTGGCCTTCTCGGTGGAGACGGTCTCCACTTTCGATGAGATCAGACCCTTCCTCTCACATGCCTCCAGTACCTCGGAGAAGATCGCACCGTCCCGGAGGTCGTCGTGGCCAGTGCATGGGGTGATCCCCTCCAGGACTGCCACCAGGCTGGCCAGATCGCCTCCGGCCTCGCACTGCTTACAGTGCCATCTTCCCGTCCTCAAATTGACTTGGAAGCAGTCGCCACTTTCAGATCGGTGGCCGGGAGCTGGACCCTTCGCCTCGTCGCCCTCGGTCCTCTTCGGAGTCCAGCTATAAGCCGCTAATACGGCGTTCACGTCCAGCCGGTCAGAGAGCGGGGAGTGGTAGGTCCCCTTCTTCGCCTTTGCCCTCCTGGAGGCTGCCTCGATCTCCTCCAGCCTCTTCCGCGAGGTCTCGATCCCAGCCGCCTCTTCAAAGCTGACATGCTTCTCAGGGTCGGGTGAGAACTCCAGCCCCCGGAGGATCTCCTTCAGCTGGTCCAGTGAGATCTCGGCCATCTCCTCGGGGGCGTCCTCCACTAAACGGTACTTCGTCCCGGAGGGGTGAGTGGAACCGGGGAGAACGGCGTGGCCTCCTGGCCCCAGTACCTCCCCGAGGTGGAGCCGCTGAACTGTCGCCTTCCCCGTCTTCTCGTCGGTCTTCTCTTCTGTATGGATTGGGTCGTAGAAGACGAATTTCTTCTGTAAGGCCGGACATAGGAGATGGTGGTGGCGGTGGCCCGGCCTGCTCTCCACCTGGACGGTGGCGGGGATCTTCTGTAAGACCCCCAGCTCCTGGAGCCTATCGGCGTCGTCCCCGTCGAAGACGACCACTCCCCCGCTCCCGCATACCAGCCCGTGGTTCCACCCCCTGGAGATGGCCTTCTGGAGCTTCTGGGCGTCTTCGGTGTAGCTGGAGCCGCTGTCCTCCTTCTCCCATCCCAGCCCCTGGGGGTCCTTCCCGGTGTAGACCTTCACCTTCCCGTCCTTCAGGGTGTACTTGTGGCCAGCCGGAGGGACGATGGTGAACTTGCATCCTCGGCCCCGAAGATGGGAAACGGGGAGGAGGGTCATGATTCCCCCCTGGGTGCGGATCTAATCCACTCCCTGAACCTGGAGGTGATCTCCTTCTCCCTCTCTCCGGTGGCTCGGAGGATGTCTATGTCCAGGTACTTCTCCAGCGCTCCCTGAATTAGGGCCTTGGCGTCTTTATCTTCCAGCGCCTCCCATTGGTACTCCCCTGGTTTCTCAAAGTTCTCTTCGATTCCGAACCGTTCACCGTCTCCTTCATTCAGCCCTATGCGCTCGAACTCGAAGATTGCCCCCATAGCCTCGGCCCATAGCTTGATGTCTGCCAATGCCGACGCAGGGATGGACATCCCCTTCTCGTCGAAGTCGCCGAAGTAGAGGATCTTAATGGGCTTCTCGGCTCCGTACCGTTGCTTAACCGCCCTGAGGTGTTTGGCGGTTGCCCACTTGAATGGGATGGAGGGGTCTCCACCGAAGGGGCGGAGAGTGACCTCTCCAGCATAATACCGGAATTGGTCGGCCATCGCCTTGGCCTCAAACCAACATTCGACATAGCAGGGCTGATCTGACCACTTATCGAGAACGCATTCTTGGGCCGCCACATCTTCCAGCCAGTCGTCCTCGTCCAGCGCTCCAAATCCGTTTAGATCGGCGGATCGGGTTTCGTCTGCCAATGTCTCGGGATGCCACCCCCCGTAGAAGTTCTTGCGCAAGCTGGAGAATAGGGCCACCATCGGTTTGTAGTCCTTCTTCCCGCCGTAAGTCCCGTCTTGAAGGAGTCGATAGAATAACCATCTGAGTGAAACGGTGTAGGGAACGCTCTGGACGTACTTCCATGCACGATCTGCAATTATCTGGTTCTTCTTATGGGGCTTATACAGCCGAGGGGAGGTGTCTACCACCCGGACCACTCCCCCGGGCCGGCGTGCGCGAAGCTAAATACTTCCCCCGTTTGCCTTGATCTGGATGAGGTGGCTGTAAATGGCAATATAGACACATTTATATCGGGGAAACTACAACAACTCATATAGACCACCTGCTCGGCTGGCTTCTTCGGTTCCTGTTGGCCGTGCAACGAAAAGGAGGAAAGCGGCTGGTCTGACACGGTGGCGGATGGCACCCGCCACTACCCAACTTTTACTTATCATTTCATCGCCTCGATTAAGAGAGATGGATTTCTCTGGACTTGATCGTATCCGATTCTCAAAATTAGCCTTCCGAAAGCTGATACGGGAACGCCTAAATTTTCGGCGGCGGATGCAAAAATAACCCGCTCATCTTTTGGCATGTAAACTGTGAGGATCTGATCCCCAGGTCTATCTACGGTCATATTTCGGTTCCTCCTGGGGTGGCACCCCCAGGTCTATTACGGTAATAACTATAGACCGGAAGTTGTATTTATAGGTTAGCACACCAATCGGCTCAACACCTATCGATATATAGCATATTATAGCATATTATAGCATATAATAACATATTATCTAACCGCTGGTCTCCTGTATTTCTTATGTAACCTGTTCTTCTATTCGGGGTCAATCGGTCACATAAGAATGGGCATATCATATTAAAATAATATCAATTTATCTCCCCGCGTGGTGGCCCTTTATGATCCGTCTACTTGCTACAGCCGATCGATAAGTCAACTCGAAAATTTCGCCCACAAAACCGCCATCTGTCGCCGCTGCTCCGGGTCGACCCCCTCGGATAAGGATCTTTTCGACCCATCACCCCATACCTTTGCGCGACAGAAGGGGGCAGATTCCATAGTCTGTGGAACGCAGGGGCAGGAGTTGTAAACAAGCCCACTTTGGACGATTAGAAAAAAGAGAGAAGAGTTGGAGAAGCTTCACTTCCGAAGCTCCTTGATGATAGTTCTGTTATATTTCACGCCCAAATCTGGAAGATATCACAGAACTGCCAGCGCCTCCGCCTTCAGCTGGCGGGCCTTCTCTGTGGCCGCCTTTTGGGTCATCTTCCGAGGAGAGCCGATGTACTTATTGACGACCTTATCCCCCATCTTCCAGGACGCGAAATAGTACTCATACGTCTTCGGCCCCTTCGCGGTGATCTTCTCCACCGGGCCGAGGTAGACCGTCAACGCCTCCAACCGCGCCGCGCTCCACAGGTCCTCGGCCTCGCCCTCCAGCCTGGCCGCCTCCGCCTCCCTCTCCCTCGCCGCCGGTTCCATTCCCCGGAACTGCCGGAGCTTCGCTGCCTCGTCTCGCAGCTTCCGGGCCTCCTCTCGCAAGGCCTTGATCTCCTCCCCGCTTGTGGTTTCGTAAATGATCTTCGGCGTAGCCATGTATAATAGTTATGTGACCATACCATATATATTTGGTGGCTAGGGTCACATAACTAATCTGGCTTGTGGGATTTGGAACTCGGCAAAAAGATTATTTAGATAGAATCACAAAGCAGTAGCCGCATGTAACCACAATAGAATGAGGTGATAGTAGAATGGAATTAGTAGACCAACCCCTAGCGGATGCCAGAGGCCGGTCCTCGACCAAGGATAACATGGCCCTTCTGGCGGATAAGCTTTTCGATGACGTCCCGAGAATTAAGCATCTTTTAGCCGAGGTCCTCCAGCAGCAGGAGGATGAGATTCACCGGCTCCAGTGCATCTCCCAGCAACGACAGAGAGACATCCAGCGCCAGGAAGAAGAGATCCACAAGCTCAGGGTGGAGCTGGACACCTTCCGGGAAGAGGCCGCCCTCGAAAGAGCATACGATCGCCAGAGGATCAGCAAGCTCGAAGCCCCGGCCCCCGCTCTCAGTCAAAAGACCGCATCCGACCACCTGGACCGCCTTTTCTCAGAGATGAAACGGCTTAGGATGCGTCAGACCACAACGAAAGACGCCGCTCGCCTTCTTGGAGTGACAAAACGGCATATCAATCGATTAGAACCGCTATTGGACGACGATCATCGTTTCCAGGTCATCAAAGATCCTCGCCATAAACAACGTCATCTCATCAGATTAGTTTAGGAACTTAAACCGAGACATGTCTCGGTCCCAGTTCTCTGAAGGAATCACTAGCAGCTAAAAATCAGATCATCAGATGTGACGATCATCTGATAAAATGTAACATTATCTAGTCGGAGATATAGATATATATACGAAAAATATATATAAACAAAAGAGAAAATCGCTATCTTGTCTTGGTTTTGCCAAGCCGAGACCGAGACATGTCTCGGTTTATTTCCAGTTTTCTTCCTGAATTAATCGGTATTCGTTATTAAGTGCATGGGGCATAGCAAGCAAATGGGCTTGACAAGTTACAACATCACATAGGGATGTGATGTTTATTGTGTTTGCCTGCGTGTGCCCCTCTAATGTATAATACGTTCTTGTTATATCAAACCCTGCGGTCAAGTTGAGGGGTCAACGTTTAGTACATCTAATGGGGAGTATAATGAGGTGCGTATAAGTGGCAAGCATAGGGGTTAAAAAAAGTAACCTTGGCAGAAGATCTAACGGAGGGAAAAACCAAATATGTATGTCAGATTTACCTATACACGGGTGGTATCAATTCGTATTGGGATATCCACCTCATCTAGTCACACAGTATTTAAATAAATTCAATATCTCACATAACGCTATCGTTTTGGATCCTTTTTGTGGAACCGGAACAACAAATGTAGAATGCTTAAAAAGTAATATACCAAATTATGGAATTGAGGCAAATCCGGTTGCATATTTTGCCGCAAAAGTTAAGACGAATATGATGCTGGACGTAGAGGATCTTCACAATTATTTAGGTTATATTTATAATTCTTCACTGTTGTCTTATAAAAAACTTTATATTGCTGATAATCGTTCGATAATCGAGCCAAAAACGAATTTAAACTTATTTGTTGTCGATTCTATACCTACACTCAAAAGCGAAAAACAAAAGATACTACCAAAGGGGTTTATAAGTGATGTGCCGTTAAATAAAGTTTTAATACTAAAAAAAGTTATTGATTCGATTGAGGATGACGAAATACGATCATTTTTTAAACTTTCATTAGCAAATTTAATTATAAATCGAGCAGGAAATATAGCTTTTGGCCCGGAGATTTATCGGACTAAACCGAAAGAAGACATTAATGCATTGGATTATTACGTAGCTAATACTCAACAAATGATCGAAGATGTATCGAGATTCAGTGGCATTGATAACTCAAAAATTATCAAAGGGGACGCACGTAAAATCGATAAATGTCTGCCAGAGGAACTGATGGGACAGATTAATTGCGTTATAACTTCCCCACCATACCCAAATGAAAAGGATTATACGAGAAGTACCAGATTAGAGAGTATTTTACTTGATTTTATCAATAATAAGCGCGATTTAAGGAACGTTAAAGAGGATCTTCTACGGAGCAACTCTAGAAATATTTTTGCGAAAGACGTTGATGGTAACTGTATTGCAGAATATAGTAAAATCACAGAAATAGCAGATGAAATCGAGAAGAAAAGAATATATCTGAATAAAACTTCAGGATTCGAAAAGATGTATCACAAAATCGTCCGTCATTATTTTGGAGGAATGTATCTCCATTTAAAGAGCCTAAAACCATATTTATCAGAGGATGCTAAGTTAGCTTATGTCCTTGGTGACCAAATGTCTTTTTTCAGAGTTTATATACCAACCGCCGAATTAATTGCGGACATTGCTGGATCACTAGGGTATAATGTCATGGGTATCGAACTTTGGCGCACGAGAATAGCTACAGCAACAAAAATGAACATAGATGAAAATGTGTTGATACTTAAAAATGATTGAGGTTGACCTAAATGACTACTTTAAACAACGAAACAAAATATGATAAAATTCTTATAGAATTGTTTCAGGCTAAATTAGCAGATTGTGGGGGCGAAGATATTATTAATTTTGATAAAGATGACGTCGCTAAAGTGGCGAACGATCTCAACATAACTATTAGAAATATTCCGGATATAATTTATACCTACCGATCGAGACGACCGCTGCCAAAGACCATACTTGATAAAGGCAATTGGATTATTGCACCTAAAGGGAAGGGAAAATTTGCGTTTTGCAAGATAAGCCGCTCCCCGCATCTAACAATACAAGAGGGACTAACATCTATCGATATTCTAAATTCTTTACCTGAGATTGTAGAGAAATATTCTACAAACGATGAGCAAGCTCTTTTATCATGTATACGATATAATAGACTTATTGATGTTTTTACCGGAATAACTTGCTTTCATCTCCAGTCGCATATTAGGACCACAATTAGGGAAGAAGGTCAAGTAGAGGTAGATGATCTCTATGTGGGTGTGGATACCGATGGAAACGAGTATATTATACCAATTGAAGCTAAGGGTCCGGACGCACGTGATATGATTGGATGGGTTCAAATATCAAATTTGGTTAAATATGCAAGGCAATATTTCCCGGGAATTACCTGTTGTCCAATCGCTGTAAAGCCAATCGATGCAAATAAAATATATTTAATCGAATTCGAGGATAATCCCAATTTCGAAGAAATCTCTATAAAAAACATTAAACTTTATAACTTAGTCCGGAAATCTTCACAAAAAAGTGGATTACAGAGCAAGCTGATATGCTAAAATCCAGCCGTTCTATCTCCGTCGCTCCTCGACTTATTTCTCCAGCTCGCCGCTTTCCAGGCAGTCTTTGATGTACTGCTGGACTGTTCGATTCTTGTATCCTACCTGCTGAGCTATTGCCTGTCGGTTCCGCTCCCCACTCCTCCACAGCTCTTTGATTTTCTCTTGTGTTGCTGAGTCCTCGGATAACCTCTGAATTGTGGGTTTAACCTCTGGTTTAACATCTTGTTTAACCGGTTTAACGTCCTGTTTAATTTTTGGTTTAACTTCTGGGATCAGTTTAACCTCGCGTTTAACTTCTGGTTTAACTCCTAGTCTGCTATCAATCAGATTTATAAGCTCTTTTTTATCTAATACTATTAGGCCTGTACCTTCAGGGATCGCGACGTTAAAATATTGGTTTAACGCATCTCTCACGATGTCGCTTTTGGACTTATCGGAGCGTTTAACCTCTTCGTCGATCAGGGTCTCCAGCTCCTCTGAGATCTTGACCCCTAAGAATGGCATGTTTAACTAATTGTTAAACGATCGGTTAAATATCTATGCCAGGTTTTACGTATCGTTAAACGAAAAGTGAAACGCATCAAGCCGGGGGGCCGGCCGTCACGCTCCCACGTCGGCTGGAATATTTGGAACAATTTGGAACGGTTTTGGAACACTTTCTGTTCCAAAAA
>Ga0208041_1002265_pt1 | contig 10422 bp, 9 predicted proteins | sample AD_SCU002_MetaG_FD_184453 | JGI IMG/M metagenome (GOLD analysis project Ga0208041, IMG submission 184453) | Active sludge microbial communities of municipal wastewater-treating anaerobic digesters from China - AD_SCU002_MetaG (SPAdes) (version 2) | ecosystem: Engineered > Bioreactor > Anaerobic >...
GCCTTCTCGGTGTTCATATACTTATCGAATCGCTACTTTCAAAAACGCATTATGTTTTACCCTAAGTGCCCGAGTCCTCATGAATCGGCGTTTGTAATATTGGTCGTGGAAATTCTCATTCACATGGTCTGGGGCAGCATTTGGAAATCGTGGTTCTTTGGACTTGACGTTTTAATGGTGCTATTCATCCAATCGGTCATCCTCATCTTTACGTTCCCCGTCAAGACATTCGTTTTCAATTATGTACTGATGGCGTATCATCGTTATATCGACAAAGCAAGGAGTGATCGCGTTGAGTGAACATTTAAACGAAAACAACCAAGAAGAAATCGAATCGGAACACGAACCGAAGCAACCAATCGAGTTTCCGCGGCTTGGCGTCATCGTCATTTCAGTTTTATTGGGACTGATTGTCATTTTATCGATTATCATGCAATTCTTATAAATGGGGGTTGATTATGAAATACAGTGCGCGGTTAAAAAACGAGACGATTTACCAAATTTATGTTCGCAATCACACAAGTGAAGGCACACTTAGAGCGCTTGAAGCGGATCTAGGTCGATTGAAAGACCTCGGCGTCTCGATTTTGTATTTGCTACCGATTAATCCAATCGGGGAAATCGAACGCAAAGGAACGCTGGGAAGTCCTTACTCGATTAAAGACTACTATGCCATCAATCCCGAACTCGGCACCCTTGATGATTTCAAACATTTTCTAGGTAAGGCCCACGCACAAGGTTTTAAAGTAATGCTTGATGTCGTGCTCAATCACACGAGCCGCGACGCCGTATTGGTAAAAGAGCATCCTGAATTTTACTACTACAAAGATGGCAAACTCGCAAATCGGATTGGCGATTGGTCCGATATCGCCGATTTAAGATTGGATTTGGAGCCGGTGCGCGTTTATCTTATCGACATGCTTAAGTATTGGGTCAAGTTAGGCGTCGATGGTTTTCGTTGTGATGTTGCCCCATTGATTCCATTGGAGTTTTGGAAACGGGTCATTAGCGAGTGCAATGCGATTAACGACAATTTGATTTGGCTCTCTGAATCGATCGAACCCGAATTCATCAAGTATTTACGCTCGGAAGGATATGTCGGTCACTCCGACCCCGAGATGTTTCAAGCGTTCGACATTTTATACGATTATGACGTTTATCCGGCGCTTAAAACGTATTTGCTCAAAGATGGCGATTTGAAGGCGTACTTGCGGCTTGTCAGAACCCAAGAATACATTTATCCCCACGATTATTTAAAATTACATTTTCTTGAAAACCACGATCAGCAACGCATCGCCGCGATTGTCAAAAACGATACCGTGCTCCGTAATCTGACCGCTTGGTCGTTTTTCCAAAACGGTGTCGGTTTCATTTACGCCGGACAAGAAACGAAAAATGTGAAAACACCCTCATTATTTGATAAACAAGCGATTGATTTATCGATTAAGGACCAATCTTTCTACGATTTCATTAAGAAATTGATTGCCATTAAAAAATATCCATGTTTTGCTTCGGTGCGCCGCTTTGACATCATCGATCATTTGCAGCTTGATTTGATCGTTGCCAAATTGACGAGTGACGACAAAGTTATTTTTGGTCTATTCAATACCGCGAAGCATGAGCGTCAAGTGTATGTGCCGATGGATGATGGAATCTACGTTGATTTAATCAGCGGAAAACACGTCATCGTCGATCACGGCATCCTCACATTAAAAGAACCGCTTTTCCTCAAAGCGGCTTAATCATCGATAGTCTTTATAAGATTTTGTGGCACTGACGCCAAAGTGGTAATGGTGGCCGACTTGTTTTTCCTTTGGCGGCAGTTTCATATAATCGCCGAATATATGAGTCAGATAGCGGTGATAATCCGATGGCGCTTTGACTTTCATTCCTTCAAACATCACGTCGACTCCATCACCAAAAACAACTGGCGGCAGTGCTTCTTGGTTAAAATACATCGTCAAATACGGACCGACAAGCGTCGCCTTATCGTAAGGAATCGTTTGTAGGCTTCTTGAAATACAGCGCGCATTCCAGTTGCCAATCGCAAATGGGAAAAACGGCAACGTGATGATATCGATGAGAATATCTAAGAAAAACTTTTTATTCATCCGCGGCATATGGAACGAGTTGCCAAGATAAGAGAAGTACCAGCGGAACCACAATAAGTATGGTTTCATTGATTTGACATGCGTAGCGCCTGGCTTTTTTGACATCCCATCAAGCGGGAAGATGTCAATCCAAATGCCGTGGTTCATATTCGTGAAGGAAAACACCGCTTCAAAAAAACTTGTGTTGGAATTTCTTAGTTTCGCATATGGGTAGCTGTACCGTTTGTCAGTTACCACGGTTTGCAAAAAAAACGGCTGTTTGAACTCGTTGGCGAGTTGCATCAATCGATTGAAATCGGGACGAGGCATCGCTACGTCGAGGTCATCATCCCATGGAATGAAGCCTTGATGGCGAATCGCTCCTAGGCAAGTTCCCCCAAAAAGGTAGTAACGAAGGCCATGCTTTTGGCATACTTCAATGAATTGCGACAATAGATTGAGTTGGACTTTTTGGATTTCGTTCATATGCGTCAAAAGCATTATATATTTGATAAGTCGAGCAAGCAAACGAAACTTAATTGTGTATTATTAATAAGAGATATTTACTGATAAACTGAAATTAGCAATATGGACATCAACGCCTTAAAAAATAAAAAGATATTCTTGTTCGACATGGACGGAACGATTTATAATGACGACCACTTGTTCGATCAGGTGCCCGAAATGCTCGCGTTTTTGAAGGGCATCGGCAAGAAATATTTCTTTTTGACCAACAATTCGTCGAAGTCGACGAGTGATTATGTCAAAAAATTGCGCCGTTTAGGAATCGTTGCCCAACGCGAGGACATTATCATCTCAACCCACATTGCCGCGAGCTACCTAATCCGTCAATACGACCAACGCCCGATTTATGTGGTCGGAACCGATTCCATGGTCAAAGAACTGCAAGACCGAGGCGTCAACGCCGTGACGAAACTTATCGACGGCATCGTCGCCGTGCTCGTTGGTAACGATAACGAACTAACCTTTCAAAAATTACGTAACGCGTCATTGTTATTGACTCAAGGCATTGATTTCATCGCCACGAACGTTGACAAAGCATGTCCAGTTTCGTTTGGCTATGTGCCCGATTGCGGTGCTATCTGCGAGATGCTGACGCATGCCACTGGCAAGAAACCTTTGTATATGGGCAAACCACATGCCGAAATCGTTAATTACATCAAAGCCAAAACCGGAGTCATATCACGTGACGTAGTCATGATTGGCGACCGGCTTTACACCGATATGGCGATGGCCATTAAACGGGGGATGACATCAGTGCTCGTATTGTCAGGAGAAGCCACCAATGACACACTTGGCAAATTTCCACACAAGGTCGATTACGTATTTGATGACATCGCCGCGATGTATCGAGCGATGAAAGGATCAGTATGAATTATGCGATAATCATCGCTGGTGGCAGCGGCAAACGGATGAACTCCGACATTCCTAAGCAGTTTATTCAAATCGGTGAAAAACCGATCATCGTTTATACACTGGAGGCATTTAACCGCCATCCCGACATTGACGGCATCCTCGTGGTATGCTTGCCTGATTGGATTGATCGACTCTGGGCTTATGCTAAAAAATACAAGATTGAGAAACTGCGCTGGATCGTACCCGGAGGAGAAACGGGGCAGTTAAGTTGTTATCACGGCCTGGCTCATCTTGAAAACAAAATCAAACCCGACGACTTTGTCATTATCCACGATGCGATTCGCCCGCTCGTGCCCAGCATCATTATCACCGATATGCTACGCGTCGCTTCTGAACATGGTAATGCCTGTTCTTCGCTTCCGGTTCATGAAACGCTTATATTCACCGATAACCAAAGATTTGGTTCGCAATCGCTTGATCGTTCAATCGTCAGGCGCGTCCAAACACCGCAGGCGTATCGCTTCAGTGACCTATTCAGCGTCCACCAACAAGCGTTGGCGCAAGGGATTACGAATAGTGTCTACGCCAATACGCTGTTTGTCGATTTTGGTAAAACAATCCATTTTTCGCTTGGATTTGACAACAATATCAAAATAACGACATCCGAGGATCTGACTCTTTTTAAAGCCTTGTTGACAATGAAAGAAGAGGATTTGGTCAAAAAATGAGTTTTATCTACACCAAACCATATCTTGATGAATTATCCGAATTGCGGACATTATTTGAATGTGATTTTTTACATAACAAAACTTTGGCGCTTTCTGGAGCGACCGGGATGATTGGATCATACTTGATTGATAGCTTATTGGCCAATCCGGATTTTAAAGGAACAATCATCGCCATCGTCCGCGATAAAGCGCAAGCAAGCGAACGATTTATTCATTTTAAAGGTGACCAGCGATTGCTATTTGTGGAAGCACGTTTGGATACAACCATCAATATTCAATATAAAATCGACTATTTGGTGCATGCAGCTAGTTTGACTAGTCCCCATGATTATCATGATCATCCAATCGACACGATGTTATTAAATATCATCGGCAATAAATTCATGCTTGATTTAGCACTACGTCACTCCGCCCGATATATGTTCGTGTCTAGCACCGAAGTGTACGGCCAATCCAAAGGCGACCGCATCGATGAAACGTATTCAGGTTATCTTGATCAACTCGATCCCCGCAGTGCCTATAACGAAGGCAAACGCGCCAGTGAAACGCTATGCGTCGCCTATATGGCCGAACATCAGCTGGAAGTCGTGATTCCACGACTTTCACGCGTGTTTGGACCAACCTTGAAGGACAGTGACGGCAAAGCTTTATCACAGTTTATCGCTCGCGGAATTCAGCATCAGTCCATTGTGCTGAAAAGTCAGGGCGCACAGCGGTTTTCCTATACTTATGTCGCCGATGCGGCCAGCGCCATTTTGTTTTTGTTGCACCATGGCCAATCAGGCCACGCCTACAATGTCGCGAGTGAAGAAGATCTATCACTACGGCAAATTGCCGAAATAGTCGCAAATATATGCAAAACTAACGTTACTTTTGACCTCTCGATTGAAAAAAACATGAGCTACAGCAAAGCCGCTCATGCGCTTCTATCGATCGAAAAGATTAAAGACCTAGGCTGGACGCCTCATGTTTCCATTAGTTCTGGTCTAGCGAGAACATGCGCGGTAAGGGCGTTACTACCACGCGCCGATCGATAATTTTTTCATCCACTAATAATGGGACGACAATCAGTAAAGTCCCAATCGTGCCCATCGCGTCCGCTTTAAATAAAAACTTGGCCTCGGCAATCGATTGCACGAGGATTCCAATCATGATGAATAACGCCGTTGTCGCTAGACGCGGATTATGCTTATGCCGTTTGATGACCAGATAAACAACGACACCGATACCGATCAAATAGAAAAGCAGCCCAATTAAACCGCCGGTGGCCACAACTTCAATCCAGCCTTGATGGAAACGGTTAGTCGGAGATGCGCCTCCTTCAACGCCCATGGCCACTTGAAGCAGTGAGTTGGAAATGGCAAAGCCATGACCGATCCAAATGTGTCGGCCAAAGATTAACTCAAGGCCGTGCCGCCAAATCACGATACGAGACTGGAGGCTTTCGATGCTTTTAGGAATGAAGGTGTCACGCACGGTACGCGCTAACGGAAGCCGTGAATACATCAAACCAATGGTGGCGAAAATCACGAATGTGAAGAATAGCACCAAACCTATCGATGAACGGACCGGATATTCTTTGTACTGAGTAACGAAATCATAAACGATAAAAAGCGCTAAGAAGAGGAAGCCGCCGATATATGAGGTGATTGTAATCGTTAGTAGTAAGGTCACAAAAAAGATAAACATGATAAATAAATGCCAAATCCGATGTTTTAGTGAATCGAGCACCCCGACGGCGAATAAACCAAGACTCATGTAATAACCAAACACATTGGTATTGCTGAACAACGATATCGTCGGAGTATAGTAATCAATATGACCGGTCGTGAACAAAATCATATATTGATCCCATTCGGTAATCGCGCTATAGACGACAAAACCGAGCAAGATGAAGATGATGAAATATAGCAACCCCATTAATATCGCTTTTGATTTGATGATTTTGGGAGCGACTTGGAATAGTAGGTAGGTAACAAGAATCGATGTCAAAGCCACAAAGATGCTTTGGAAGCGTCCATATAAACCAAGCGTTAAGCCAACGACGGAGGCAACTCCGTCATTATCGATCGCCGTGAAACTAATATTAGTCGGTTGTACAAGTGCGGCGATAATCGGCGTTAGATAGAAAAGAGCAATTATAAAGAAATACCGATAACTGATTAAGCGTTTGTCCTTGGTGAAAATCCACATGAAGATAAAGATGATAAACAAAAGGAATGAGCCACCGGCGAAGTAGTATTTACCGAGCGTCAACTGTAAATGCGGTTCCGTAATGACAATCGATTCGTTCAGGGCGACGATCGCCGAAATAAACAGTGTCAATCCGACTAAATTTAAAAGCGATTTGGATTTGCTCATGTTTTTTATTCTATTTTCAAATTATAACATAGTAAAAACTAACATTTCTTAATTGTAATGCCTAGGTTTTGTTTTTTCACTTATAGCGCACAACCAATAAAGTAATTATAATAACTAAGAAAGATAATCAGGAGATTGCACCATGGCCGTACTAGTGACCGGAGGAGCGGGATACATCGGTTCGCACACCGTTGTGGCACTGCTCGAAAAAGATTATGATGTCGTTATCGTCGATAACCTATCAAACAGTAAACCTACAGCGCTAGACCGCATTTACGAAATCACGGGCAAGCGGCCGCGTTTTTATGAAGTCGATTGTACCGATTATGCGGCATTTGAAGATGTGTTCAAACAGGAAAAAATCGATCAAGTTATCCATTTTGCTGGATTAAAGGCCGTCGGAGAATCAGTCGAAAAACCTTTAAAGTATTACCAAAACAATATTGATAGCACGCTCGTGCTCCTCGAATTAATGAAAAAATACGAGGTTCATAACATCGTGTTCTCTAGTAGCGCGACCGTCTATGGCAATCCCAAACGCGTGCCGTTATATGAAACCGATGAAGTTGGTCAAACGACCAATCCCTATGGCACGACCAAGTATTTCATCGAACGCATTCTAATGGATTTTCAACATGTCAATCCACTTTATAACATCGTCATCTTACGCTACTTCAATCCAATTGGAGCGCATCCAAGCGGTCTGATTGGCGAAGATCCTGAAGGCATTCCCAACAATTTGATGCCTTACATCACCCAAGTGGCGATTGGAAAATTGATTAATCTTGGCGTATTCGGAAACGATTACGATACGGTTGACGGCACTGGCGTGCGTGATTATTTGCATGTCGTCGATTTGGCAATGGGTCATTTAGCCGCGCTTGAGTTAATCGCCAAGAAAATGGGTGGCGTGTTCGTTTATAACCTCGGCACCGGGCGCGGCACAAGCGTGCTTGAAATGATCACATCATTTGAAGAAGCCAGCGGTATTAAAATTCCATATGTCATTACCAAACGCCGACCAGGCGATATCGCCAGTTGTTACGCTAATTGCGACAAAGCGGCGCATGAACTCAAGTGGCGCGCCAAGCTTTCGATCGTCGATGCCTGCCGTGATGCTTGGAATTGGCAAAAGAAAAATCCACACGGATATGGTAGCGAGGTCTAATGTTGAAGATTGTCGTCGTCGGTCTGGGCTACGTCGGATTGGCCAACGCCATCTTTTTATCACGCCATCACGAAGTGATTGGTTACGACACCGATCAAGCCAAACTTAACAAGATTGCGCAAGGCATATGTCCAATCGAAGATCAATCGATTAGGGAACATTTCGCAAATTCCAAGGTCAACGTCAAAATCGTCACTGACCCTTACGAAGCATATCGACATGCCGATGTCGTGATTATCGCCACGCCGACTGATTATGATGAAGCATCAAACCGTTTAGATACGTCGATAGTCGTTAAAACGGTTGCACGCGTGCTCGAACTAAATCGTCAATGCGTTATTATCATCCGGTCAACGCTTCCAATTGGAACAATCGATAAATTAACGCTCGCATTCGATTATGAAAACATTATGTTCGTGCCGGAGTTTCTCAGAGAAGGTCTAGCGCTGTCCGACACTAATAACCCGACGCGTCTTGTCATTGGATCTAATAGTGTAAAAAAAGAACTAGCCGCGGATTTATTATCCGCTAACTTGAAAACACCGGTTCCAATCATATACACCACCCCAACCGAAGCCGAAGCCATCAAATTATTATCAAATGCCTATTTGGCACTACGCATCGCTTTTTTCAACGAACTTGATAATTTGGCGATTGAAAAGCATCTTGACGCCAAGACGATGATTACAGCGCTGGGACATGATCCCCGTATCGGTAACACCTACAACAACCCTTCATTTGGTTTTTCCGGTTATTGCTTGCCTAAAGACACGAAACAACTAGTCGCGGATTTCGACACGATTCCCCACAGCATTGTCGAAGCAATTGGCAAAAGTAACGAACAACGTATCGATTTCATTGTCAGTGACATTTTGTCACTGAATCCTAAAACAATTGGAATCTATCGCTTAACGATGAAACAAGCATCGAGTAATTTGCGGCACGCGGTCATTCACGAAGTAATCAGGAAACTACGCGAACATCGAATTGATATATTGATATACGAACCGTTATTGAAAAATTCAGGCTCCTATGAAGGATGCATGGTCGGAACCATTGATGAGTTGATTGACAAATCCGATGTCATCGTCGCGAATCGATCCGATGAATTGATTGCGAAAGCCGGGCCAAAGTTATATACCCGCGATGCCTTTCACACCGATAAATGATATGAAAAAGTTTATTCATCATTTAAAAACAAAAATAAAATATTATGTTTTAACGCTTTTCGTCGGTTTAAATTTCTTCATCGGCGAACAAGCGCTTTTATCATCGGAAGACTCGGCTGACGTCAGCAACACGTTCGCCAGTTTCTTCTCGGCCTTATTCCAAGCGATAGGCCCAGTCAAAGCCGATATCGTTGAACCGGAATCAATTACCATCAGCGGACCAGATTTAGTCATCATCGGGCAAAGCCGGCGTTTGACCCCGACGATCCTTCCAAGCGAAGCGACCGATAAAAGCGTCTATTGGACGACCGATAACGACGAAGTGCTCGAAGTTACCACTGGTGGCATCGTCGTCGCCAAAACAATTGGCGCAGCCACGATTAGGGCGACTACTGCAATCGCAAGCGTTTATGTCGAAACTTATATTCAAGTGATGGATTTCCCCGCGGTCAGTTCGTTTGAAATCGAGACGGAAACGACCCAAATATATGTTGGTACGACGACAAAACTCAATCTCGTTGATGTGCTACCAGAACTTGCAAGAATGGACACCGTATCATGGGAGTCATTAAATGACACAATAGCTAGCGTTAACGAATACGGGGTTGTCAAAGGACTTGACGTTGGTACGGCGTCTATCAAAGCTTCAGCGGGAACTTTTGAACGGACGATCGACATTTCGGTCAGTAACAGTCCGACGCCGGTGATTGTCCCGACCACGCTAGAAATATTTGGTGACACCGATGGGTTCATTTACCGATACACACAACTTACTGCCAATTTTGGTGCGGTGGTTCCCACTGATACCGGCGTTACTTGGCTATCAAGCGACATCAATATTGCTCGTGTCGATGATACGGGAAAAGTTTATGGGTATAAATTCGAAGGCGAAGTAACGATTACGGCGATTAGTCACGCCGATGATACTCTGCGTGATACATTGGTAATGAATTTTGTGAAAGTATATCCAACCAACGTGACACTTCGGGCCGCGAAAACCGAAATCGTCGCCGGACACTCATTGAATATTAATTTTGATTTTGATCCAATTGACACTTACGACCGGCAACTCGTTTGGTCGAGTAGCGATGAGGATGTCGCCACAATCTCGAGCCGTGGGGAATTTGGTCTTTTAACGGCGAAGAAAATGGGAGAAGTGACCATTAGCGCGCATTCGACCATGGATGAAAATGTCAGCGCCAGCATCCAAATTACCATTTTAAAAGCCTCGACGCTTAATCAAGAGCAAGAACAGACGCTTTACCAATTCATCCGAAAAGGCGTCGGACATTTTTCACTATTTTTTGTCGATGGGATACTTGGATATTTGACGCTTTACTATTTCTTAAAAGGCCAACGCCGTCACGGTAAATATTTGTTGATTACTTTAGGGATGGGGCTTATATTGGCGGTCGCACTGGAAAGCCTTCAATTTCTCGCCCCAGGACGTAGCCCGTTATTAAGCGATGCCATCATTAACTTCTTAGGTTATTTATTCGCCAGTTTGATGTTGTTCACGATATTTATCG
>Ga0208041_1002269_pt1 | contig 10397 bp, 12 predicted proteins | sample AD_SCU002_MetaG_FD_184453 | JGI IMG/M metagenome (GOLD analysis project Ga0208041, IMG submission 184453) | Active sludge microbial communities of municipal wastewater-treating anaerobic digesters from China - AD_SCU002_MetaG (SPAdes) (version 2) | ecosystem: Engineered > Bioreactor > Anaerobic...
AATCATAGATGGAGGTAAAAACATTTTTGCTTTCCGGATAAAAGAAGCTGAAGATTTTTTTCAATATTATGCGGATGGGGGAAAGGGAAATCACAATTAAAAATGAGGCCATGAGGATGCTGGTAAAGGACGGTAATTGACTGTCGCTGAAAAATCCGGCGGTAAAATAGAAAATCGCCATGCTGCACATGGTGCTGACAAAAATAACCAGGGTTCGCGCAAAGAAGTCATGCAATTCATGCAGCTGCGGGTAAGCGATTATCAGCAGAATGAAGTAAAGCAGCACGGATATAATAATTCCGGAAAGAGGCGGAAAAGTAAAGCCGATATAAATAAGCAAATCAATGCTGCTCAGAATTAACGCAATAGGACAGGCAAAAAGCAGATAACCAAGCCGTTTTTTTTCCATGCTCGGCAATAGCTTATTAACGTAGCGCACAAGGGCGATGTAACATAGTCCCAAAGTGGCGAATGTATAGGAAAGCAATAAAGGATGAAAGTGCGACCACCGCGATACGGGGGTGAAAAGGAGAAGCGCACCCAGTGAACTTGATACAATGGAAAAGACTATAAATCCGGCAGTTAATATTGATTTATTGTGTGTCAGATGGCGAAAAAACCATAAAGCACAGGGGGCAATCGCCAGAATGCCCAGGTATTTTATATCCCCCCAGAACGCGGACACAAATACCTCCCGGGAAAAAGCTCCGACCTGGGAAACAAAAACAGCAAAGCAAAGGCAGATAAAAGATGCTTGCAACTTATCTTTTTTGCCGGTTATAATTAATGAAACGGCAATAATAAAACTCGAGGCGGCGAGAGTAAATGTATCCATAAGTTTTTAATATAGTGCAAAATGCTAAAAAAGATAATGAAAAATTAATGTTGAAATTTTACATATTTTAGAAGACCAATACAACAGGGAAAGAAGATCATGAAGAAAATTATAAAAACTGTAATAATTTTGTTGCTTGTCTGCCTGGCTGTCCCTTCTTCGGTTCCGGCAAAGGAGAGAATTGTCCAGTTGAATCTGTCCGGCTGCGCCGATTGTAATGCGGCAGGCCGAATGGAGAGGATTTTAAAGAAAACTCAAGGTGTTACCAAGCACACAAATAAGGGGCACGGTTTATTGATCATCACTTTTGATGATGAAATTACTACTCTTAATATCATTATTGATGAACTCAAAAGGGGAAAGCTGTTTGTTCAGGGTGAAGCAATTTTTTTGAAATGAAGGCAATAAAAATATTGGTAATTCTGCTCGCCAGTCTGCCCGCGGGTAGTCCGGAGGACTGGTAAAATAATGTTTCCGGTGCGAAGTACTCTACGCTGCTGCAAATTTAATTACGCAACTATTTTTTTTCAAACTTTTTTCTTGAAGTTTCTGTTTGACCTGTCTTGAATAATATCAATTACTTATCTTGTCGCAGGGAGTGATGCGTCTTTGGCATAAAAAATGCTGTCAAAGTGGCAGCTATCTGTTATTATTAATAAATAAATTTTTAAAATTTAGTAGGATTGCAGGGAGGTTTTCAATGAGCGAGAGTAAATGTGTAGCAGTCGTCTTTCCGGGACAGGGATCGCAGCGACCGGGCATGGGGAAAGATTTTTATGATGAAATTCCCGTCAGCCGCGAAACTTTTCAGGAGGCTTCTGACACATTAGGTTGGGATGTTGCCGCCATGTGTTTTGGCGAGGATGAAAGACTTAATCTTACTCAATATACTCAACCATGTATTTTGACAACGGAAATAGCTATGTACCGTGGTCTGGCACAGCGGTATGGTTTTTCGGCCCAGTGCTTCGGGGGGCATTCGCTGGGTGAGTTCACGGCGTTTGAGGCCGCCGGAGTTATGCCGCTGGCCCAATTGCTCCAGATAGTTCAAACCCGCGGCAGGTTGATGCAGCAGGCGGTTCCTGTGGGCGTCGGAGGTATGGCGGCCGTGATTTCGCAAGGACTTGACGCCGGGCAGTTGAAAGACCTGCTGAAAGATTTGCCCCTTGACCTTGCCAACATAAATTCGGCCAATCAGATCGTTATCAGTGGTCAGGCCTCGGCGATACCGGAGGCGGAAAAAATATTGACGGAAGCTCTGGCGGGGGAGAAACCGTTTCGTTACGTTAAGTTGAATGTCAGCGCACCCTTCCATAGCCGCTTTATGAAACAGATTGCAGAGCCTTTTTTGCAGACTTTAAAGGAAGTCGGCACGGGACTGGCTCCGGGCAATGCTCCTAAAGTGACTTCCAATTTTACCGGCGGATTCCATCCGGACTCAGCCTCCGAAATAATTGATAATCTGGTTAACCAGCTCAGCAATGCCGTGAGGTGGCGCGACAATATGCAGGCATTGGCCTCCCGGGCCACTGAAGTTTACGAAATCGGTCCCGGTCGACCCTTGCGGGAGTTTTTCAAAACAATTGATGTTGCCTGTCAGTCGATTACGGGATTGGCGGCGGCGGAAAAGGTTTTTGGCGGCGCCAAATAATATTCAGCAATAACGATTTGGCCAGCGAAGGACTAAAGATTTATTAATATAAGTGATACTTAATAACAATAGGGAGTCAGACGCAATAGGAAAGGTTTTTATAAAATGGATTTTAACTTAAATGAAAATCAGTTGATGTATGTGGACACTGTACGGAAACTGGTGAAAAATGAGATCACGCCCCACATTCTGGAGATGGAAAAAGCCCACAAGTTTCCCTGGCCGGTAATTAGCAAAGCTTGGGAAATGGGCATTATCAACTTGTGCATCCCGGAATCGGTGAAAGGTTTTGATATCGACGTTATTTCATCGGCGATGATTATCGCAGAACTTTCCTATGGTGATACGGGAATTTCCACTTCGGCGATGTGCAATGATCTGGCGAATGTGGTTATTTCCCAGCACGGCACGAAAGAGCAGCAGGAAAAATTCTTGCGGCCTTTTGTCGAAAAGCCCCTTTTGGCTGCATTTTGTTTGACGGAACCGGGGGCGGGTTCGGATAATTCCATGATGACATCATTCATCGCGAAGAGGGATGACGGCTCTTACGTGTTAAACGGCTCCAAATGTTTTATTACCAACGCCTCCTATGCTTCACAATACACGGTTCTGTGCAAGGTCGGTAAACCGACCGGCAACTTTATGGCCTGTGTTGTTATTCCGGTGGATGAAGTTACGGCCGAAGTGATACCGGATATCGCCAACAATACACGGGAGATAGATTTACCAACGGGGGGCAAAATTATTATCGGCAAACCGGAAGACAAACTGGGGCAGCGTCTCTCCAATACCGCCACTGTGACCTTCGAAGATGTTATTATCGGGGCGGATCAAATTATCGGAGACAGAAGGTTCGGCTTCAAATACATAGTTGATGTTCTGGATTATGCCCGGCCGATGGTGGCGGCAATCGGTCTGGGATTGGCCAAAAGAGCGCTGGCGGTCACTCTGGATTATACCCGGGAGCGCAAGCAGTTCGGCCAACGGATTTGTGACCTCCCCGTTGCCAGAGAGACCATTACGGCTATGTGGAAAAAAGTGGAACTGGCGGAACTGGCTCTTTTAAAAGCAGCCTGTAAGATTCAGGAAAAAGCCGCTGATGCCGGAATATATGCATCCTTGGCGAAGAATACCGCAGCGGAGGCGGCCATTTTCTGCTCAACGGAGGGTCTGCATCTGCATGGCGGCTACGGTTTTACAACAGAATACGAAATTTCCAAACTGGCCAGAGATGCCCACATTGTTGATATTTATGAGGGTGTCAGGGAAGTGCAGAATATGATTATTGGCCGGGAGATAGTATAAGGATGATTTATATTCACTCCATGGGACACTTTCATCCGGGAAACATTATTTCCAATAAATTCCTGGAAGATTTGGATATCGGAACCACCGACGAATGGATTATGGAGCGGGTGGGAATTGCCAACCGCCGTACCGTTCTGCCTTTGGATTATATCAGACAGACCAGGAATGCCAACAAGCTGGACTCTTTCGCCGTCAGGCAATATACCAACGCGCAAATGGGGGCCAATGCCGCCCGCATGGCGGTGCGGCGCGCCGGCATAAAGCTTGAGGATGTCGGGCTTCTTGTTGCCGGCACTTCCACGCCGGATAATCTTGCACCGGCCGAGGCCTCGGCGATTGCCGCACAACTGGGCATCGAAGTGCCCTGTTTCGATTTGAATTCCGCCTGCTCTACGTTTGGGATGCAGATGAATTTTCTTTACCGGATGCAGCCGGAGGCGCTGCCGCCTTATGTTTTGGTTGTTAATCCGGAAACGATGACAAAATCGATTGACTACACAGATCGTAACAATGCGGTGCTTTTCGGCGACGGAGCCGCCGCTACGGTGATTTCTTCAAAAATACCGGGGCGCGTCGTTGTTTCGAATTGCAGCTTTGATTCCCGGCCGTCTGACTGGAGAAAGGTCGGCATTGACTGGGACTGGAAATTTCACCAGGATGGTAACGCTATTCAGGGTTTCGCCATCCGGAAGACAACTGAATATCTTAAACGGCTGCAGAATGTTGCCGGAGCTGACGCCGGACGTCTAATTTTTATTGGTCACCAGGCCAATTTAATGATGCTGGAAGCAGTATGCTCCCGGGGAAAAATTGCCGGAGAAAACCATTGGTATAACGTCGATCAATTTGGCAATCAGGCCTGCTGCGGTGCTCCCTCGGTCTTAAGTATGCACTGGGATGATATGAAACCGGGAGATAACATCGCCGTAGTTATCGTCGGCGCAGGGCTTACGTGGGCATGCATGCTGTTGCAGATTAAGGAGGATAAATGATGGAAAAACCGGTTGCACTGGTTACGGGAGGTGCCATAGGTATTGGTGCTGCCTGTTGCCGCGCCTTGTCGGCCGAAGGTTTTCGGGTTGGCGTTCATTATCGCAAGAGCGGCGAGCAGGCGCAAAAAGTTCTTGAGGAGATAAAAGACGGTTTTTTAATTCAAGCTGATCTGGCCAATATTGAAGATGTGGATGCCATGATTGGCAGGTTGAAAGAAAATACCAAAAGCATCGACGTTCTGGTTAACAATGCCGGTCAATCAATTAACGCCGATATTTTTTCCATGAAAATTGAGCAGTTTGACGAGCAAAGGGCACTGACGCGCGGTGTCTGGTATATGACGAAAAGAATCCTGCGGCAATTCATGCTGCGCAGCCGGGCCGGCCGTATTATAAATATTTCCAGTGTTGTCGGCCATGTGGGTAATGCCGGCCAGATTCCTTACACGATGGAAAAAGCGGCTCTGGATGCCTTTACCAGGTCTTTGGCCCAGGAACTGCGCGGGCGCAACATCCTGGTTAATTCCGTCGCCCCCGGGTTTATTGAAACGGAAATGACGCAGGAACTGCCGGAAGAGGTAAAGAGCAAAATTATGGCGAGCATTATTTTAAACCGCATCGGTCTTCCGGAGGAAGTTGCGGAAGTTGTAGCTTTCCTGGCGAAAAAGGGCAGCTACATCACGGGCAGCGTGATTCATGTTAACGGAGGGCTTTATGGTGGCTGATGCCGACATAGTCCGGGAAGTTCTGGCGCTCGTACCGCAGCAGCACCCTTTTCGCTTTATTGATGAAATAATTACTCTGGATGAAGACGAAATAGTCGGGGCTTACCGTTTTCGCGAAGACGAATTTTTCTACCGCGGCCATTTTCCCGGCAGGCCTATTACGCCGGGGGTAATTCTGGTGGAAACGATGGCACAGATAGGAGTGGTTGCTTTCGGGATGTATCTTCTGGCATGTCAAAAAAACGTCAGACCAAGCCAGATGAAAAGTCCCTTAAGTCTGTTTTCTTTTATAGACAACGTGGAGTTTAAGGGGATTGTGTCACCCGGCGAAAGGGTGATTGTCAAGGGCAATAAAATTTATTTTCGTAAAGGGGCTATGAAAGTGGATATCGTCATGGAGAGAGAAAACGGCGAGGTTGTCTGCTTGGGAAAATTGGCCGGGATGGGAGTGGAAAGATGAACAAGAGAGTAGTGGTGACAGGAATGGGTGTAGTTGCCCCCAATGCGCATGGTTTGGATAACTTTGAACAGGCATTGCGGGAAGGTCGCTCCGGCATCCGTTTTATTCCCCTGTTGGAACAATTGAAATTCAGTTGTCAGATTGGCGGAGTGCCGGAAAATTTCGATGAGATTCGTCAAAAATATTTTGATCATGAGAAGCTTTTGTCTATGAATGAAAATATCGGTTATGCCTCAGTTGCCGCAGTTGATGCCTGGGTGGATGCCGGTTTTAAAGTTTTGGACAGCGAAGATGACGCCGTAGATTGGGATACAGGTGTTATATCCGGATCAGGAATCGGGGGAATGGACACTATTTCCCAGACGCTCGTACCGATGGTTAATGAAGGTAAAGTGCGGCGTATGGGCAGCAGGATCGTTGAACAGGTCATGAACAGCGCAACCAGCGGCTGTATCGGCGGTATAATCGGCGCCGGCAACCAGGTCACCTCTAATTCCTCGGCTTGCAGCACCGGCAATGAGGCGATTATTGAAGGCCTTTGGCGAATCAGAATGGGATTGGCCAAACGGATGGTGGTCGGCGGTTCGGAAGCCGCCTCTCCGTATATCTGGGGTGGATTTGATGCCATGAAGGTTATCTGCCGTAAATTTAATGATAATCCGGCGGCCGGTTCCCGACCGATGAGCGCTTCCGCCTGCGGTTTTGTTCCGGGATCGGGAGGAGCACTGCTGGTTTTGGAGGATCTGGAAACGGCGCTGGCAAGAGGCGCCAGAATTTATGCGGAAATAATCGGCGGCAACGTTAACAGCGGTGGACAGCGTATGGGCGGATCCATGACCGCTCCCAACCCCGAAGGGGTAAAAAGATGTATCCGGGCGGCGGTTGCCGACGCCGGCATAGAATTTGCTGATATAGATGCTGTTAACGGCCATTTGACGGCGACATTTGCCGACCCGTATGAAGTTAAAAACTGGGCGGCGGCTTTAGAGCGCACCCCGGAGAATTTCCCGTATATCAATGCCACAAAATCGATGGTCGGGCATTGTCTGGGAGCGGCCGGATCAATCGAGTGCGTGGCCACAGTCCTGCAGCTTTATAAGGGCTTTTTACATCCGTCGATCAACTGCGAAGATGTTCATCCCGAGATTGAACAATATGCCGGAAAGATTCCGCAGAAATGCATCGAGTTTCCGCAGCTGCGGATTATCGCCAAAGCCGGTTTTGGTTTCGGCGACGTCAACAGTTGTCTTATATTTAAAAAATGGGAAGAAAAATAATTATATCAAAAGGAGCTAAGCAACATGGACGAGAAAAAAATATTTGAGGAAATGGTTAATATTTTAAAGGCTTATACAAAAGATGTGTCGCTTTTGGAAAAAGCGGATATGAAGACGCATATCTTAAATGATTTGAAGGTCAATTCCGCCCGCCTGGTTGACGTAATCATTAAATGTGAAGATGTTTATGGAATCAGCATCGATGATGACGAAGCGGATAAAATTCGGACAATTGGCGACGCCGTTGCGGTAATCAAACAAAAACTTGGGTAAAATAAATGGATAGAAAATCCGAATTGTTTCTTCAGTTGCAATATCATATAGGGCGAATTACAGTTTTTTTTATTGCACCCCTGTATTTTTTTATTGCCCGGCTGCTGTTTTACCGGGTTCATAATTTAAAAGAGATCCGCCGTCAGTGTGCCGGGGAGTTGTCCCGGCACAAGGGCCCCTGGATTATTTGTGCCAATCATCTGACGATGATCGATTCCTTTCTTTTGACTTATGCGATCTTCAGCTTCGGCGCATACCTGAAGGATTACAAGAAAATACCGTGGAATCTGCCGGAAAGAAGCAATTTTCAGAAAAATATTGTTCTGGCCGTATTATGTTACCTTTCCAAGTGCATTCCGGTCGACCGTGGCGGTCCCCGGGAAAAGACAAAGCAAATGCTGGAAAAATGCATGTATCTGATGCGCAGCGGTCAAAATATTATGATCTTTCCGGAAGGCGGGCGTTCCCGCACCGGAAGAGTTGATAAAGAAGGATTTTCGTACGGCGTCGGACGTTTTATCCAGGACGTGGAAAACTGTAAGATTATGTGCGTCTATATGCGGGGCGACAGACAGGCTACATATGGCTTTATACCGGCCTGGGGAGAAAAATTTCATGCCCAGGTGGAGGTCTTTTCACCCGTACGCGCCACCGCCGGCGGACTGCGCGCCCAGCGTGAATATGCGGCGCAGATTATCGACAAGTTGGTGCAAATGGAGGAAAAGTATTTTGTCTTGCATCGGCAACGATGTCGTGGATTGGAAGCATCCGACAAACTTGAACAAAAGCAGGGATTTCCGGTATCTGAAGAAAATCCTCACCAGTGCTGAGATTGAATTTGTCTGTAATTCGGAAAATCCGGATAAGGCGCTCTGGTCGTTTTGGGCCTGTAAGGAAACAGCATACAAGACGATCAGAAAGTCTTATGCCGGATTACCTTTTCTGCCGCGGCAGTGGTCGGTACTGGGGAACGTACACAACAGAATGTTTACGGAGGGTGAAGTCATCATTGCCGGCGCAGATCCTGTTTTTGTCCGAATTTTCGACCTGCCGGCAGGCTGCCTGCATTGCTTGGGTGCGGATAATTTAACTGATCTGGATGGTATCAACTGGGGCATAGAGACTTTGCCGGAATTCTCCTCAGGCGAAGATAACGAATCTTCATCGTTTGGGCGCAGGTGCCTGACCCGGAAGCTGGCGTATTTTTACCAGTTAAATTTTCAGGAACTGGAAGTAAGGAGAGCCAAAGAGGGCGGTGAGCTTCAACCGCCTCAATTGTATTACGAAAACAAAAAGACTCCTTTCGACATCAGTTTGAGCCACGATGGAAAATTTGTGGCCTACGCATTTTTGAAACGATTAGATTAGACGGGCCCGCAAAAAAATATGAAAAATTTGAGTTGATTCCTGTTCGTTTATCAATTAAAAGCCATAGTGAAATTTATTTAACATGTGGCCGGGTCCCGCGCAACGGAGGCTTGTGAACCCCGTCAGGTCCGGAAGGAAGCAGCGGTAGCAATGTCCGATGTGTGTTGCGGTAAACCTGGCCACCAGTTTATTTACGTGCCATTCTGCTTTCAAAGCGTAACTTCCAGGTTATCAGGTTATAATTTTATAAGTTCAGGACGTCAAGGCTTCAGCCAATAAAGACAGCCTTCGAGCCTGAATCGGCACGAGGAGTCCAGTTGGAATATCTAGTCTTAGCCCGCAAATTCCGGCCTCAATCTTTTGAAGATGTCGCCGGTCAGGAACATGTCGTCAAAACCCTGCGCAATGCCATCAGCCAGGGGCATGTCGCCCATGCATTTCTCTTCAGCGGGCCCCGCGGTGTAGGCAAAACAACAATCGCGCGAATTCTGGCCAAATCTCTCAACTGTGAAAAGGGGCCGACGCCGACTCCCTGCAACGAATGCCCCAACTGCAAAGAAATTACCGACGGCTCCTCATTGGATGTGCGGGAAATAGACGGCGCCTCCAACCGCGGCATCGATGAAATTCGGGAGCTGCGGGAAAACATTAAATTTGCTCCCGCCGCCGCGCGCTACAAGATTTATATAATTGATGAAGTGCATATGCTGACGCGCGAGGCTTTTAACGCGCTCTTAAAAACACTGGAAGAGCCGCCCGCTCATGTAAAATTCATTTTTGCCACCACGGAAAACCATAAAGTTCCCGCGACGATTCTCTCCCGCTGCCAGTGCTATGATTTCCGCCGGATTTCTCTGCGAGAGATTGCCGGAAATTTACAAAAAGTGGCTGCGGCCGAAAAAATCCGGATAAGCGAAGTCGCACTTTCCTGGATTGCCGAGGCCGGCGACGGCAGCATGCGGGATGCCCAGAGTATTTTTGATCAGGTTATATCTTATGCCGGAGTAAATATCAGTGATGCGGACGTCGAAGATATTCTGGGGCTTGTTGACCGCAGATATCTACTGCGTTTGTCGGAGGCTGTTTTGCAACGAGACGCCGGCACCTGTCTGATCATTCTGGAAGAGGCCTATATGGCCGGGCTGGATATGCGGCAGTTCTACCAGATGATGCTCAAACATTTCCGCAACATGCTTTTGGTCAAGATCGCCGGGGACGGCAGTTCTTCCTTTGATATCAATGCCGAGCAGATTGCAGCACTGCGCAAGCAGGTCATTAATACGACACGGGAAACGCTGCAGCGGTATCTGGAGATTCTGCTCGGCGAAGAAGACAGCTTTCGCCGGAGCCAGGAAGCTCGATTGAAACTGGAAACGATTATAGTCCGGATGGCTTATCTGGAGCCGGTAATTCCCCTTGGCGACATCTTATCCACCATTGAAAATATTGAGCAGAAACTGCAACGGGGACTGGTTGCGGAAAATAGCGGTGAACAGGAAGCAAGCGAA
>Ga0208041_1002272_pt1 | contig 10381 bp, 6 predicted proteins | sample AD_SCU002_MetaG_FD_184453 | JGI IMG/M metagenome (GOLD analysis project Ga0208041, IMG submission 184453) | Active sludge microbial communities of municipal wastewater-treating anaerobic digesters from China - AD_SCU002_MetaG (SPAdes) (version 2) | ecosystem: Engineered > Bioreactor > Anaerobic >...
AGAGGGTGGTGAAGGTAGGTAATAATGATGATTAAATAAAAAGGCCTGGCGACGACCTACTCTTCCACCTTTTGGCAGTACCATCGGCGTTGGAGGGCTTAACTTCCGTGTTCGGTATGGGAACGGGTGTGGCCCCTCCACTATAGTCACCAGGCTATAATTTTCATTCTGGCAACGGGTGCTTGTTGCACTCGTTGGGGTTGCGCAGGGCACTCAAGAGCGCTTAGCGCATGGTAATACAGGAAAGACAAAGATATATTTTGTAAAAGTCACTCTTCACAAGGAGTATTTACATCTAAGAGTGAAGGATAATATGGTCAAGCCTCACGGTAGATTAGTACTGGTCGGCTCCATGCGTTACCGCACTTCCACCTCCAGCCTATCAACCAGATAGTCTGTCTGGTACCTTAAGGGGGATTTAATCCCCGGGGATGGTTCATCTTGAGGTGGGCTTCCCACTTAGATGCTTTCAGCGGTTATCCCTTCCGAACTTAGCTACCCAGCATTTACCCTTGGCAGGATAACTGGTACACCAGAGGTTCGTCCACTTCGATCCTCTCGTACTAAAAGCAGCTCCTCTCAACCATCCAACGCCCGTGGCAGATAGGGACCGAACTGTCTCACGACGTTCTGAACCCAGCTCACGTACCGCTTTAATTGGCGAACAGCCAAACCCTTGGGACCTGCTCCAGCCCCAGGATGCGATGAGCCGACATCGAGGTGCCAAACCTTGCCGTCGATGTGAACTCTTGGGCAAGATCAGCCTGTTATCCCCAGAGTACCTTTTATCCGTTAAGTGACGGCGCTTCCACTCGCTACCGCCAGATCACTAAGACCTACTTTCGTACCTGCTCGTCCTGTCGGACTCGCAGTCAAGCTGCCTTATGCCTTTACACTTTAAGCGCTGATTTCCACCCAGCGCAAGGCAACCTTCGCGCACCTCCGTTACCTTTTAGGAGGCGACCGCCCCAGTCAAACTGCCCACCTACCACTGTCCTCAGCCTGGATTTACAAACTGAGTTAGAAACCTAGCCTTACAAGGGTGGTATTTCACCAACGACTCCACACAGCCTAGCGGCCATGCTTCCCTGTCTCCCACCTATCCTACACATGTAAAGCCAAGTCCCCATGATAAGCTACAGTAAAGGTTCATGGGGTCTTTCCGTCTAACCACGGGTAACCGGCATCTTTACCGGTACTTAAATTTCACCGAGTCTCGCGTCGAGACAGTGCCCAGATCGTTCCACCATTCGTGCGGGTCGGAACTTACCCGACAAGGAATTTCGCTACCTTAGGACCGTTATAGTTACGGCCGCCGTTTACTGGGGCTTCAATTCAGAGCTTCGCAGTTTCCCGCTAACCCCTCCTCTTAACCTTCCAGCACCGGGCAGGCGTCAGACCCTATACTTCCGCTTGCGCGTTCGCAGAGTCCTGTGTTTTTGGTAAACAGTCGCCTGGGCCTATTATCTGCAACCTGATCGCTCAGGCCACACTTCTCCCGAAGTTACGTGTGCATTTTGCCGAGTTCCTTAACGCGAGTTATCTCGAGCGCCTTAGATTTCTCATCCTACCTACGTGTGTCCGTTTACGGTACGGTCATATATAAGTTGTCCTTAGAGACTCTTTCTTGGCACCTTGATTCGGCACTCTTCGTTCCACCGTAGCTTCTCTCCCTCCTTAGCTCACCTCAGTAGCTGGTTTTCCCTCGCTACCTCATAGGCTCGCTAAGTAAACCGGCTATTCCGTCAGCCGGCAGTGCTCCACCTCATGCGTCATCCCTTCGAACTTATATATGGTTCCGGAATATGAACCGAATTCTCATCGACTACGCGCTTCCGCCTCATCTTAGAGACCGACTAACCCTGGGCAGATGACCTTTACCCAGGAAACCTTAGGTTTTCGGCGGACGGGAATCTCACCCGTCTTTTCGTGTACTTATACCTGCATTCTCTCTTCCATCCCCTCCAGCACACCTCTCAGTGTACCTTCTGCGGTCCATGGAATGCTCCCCTACCATCCTATGCTTTATACATAGAATCCGAAGCTTCGGTATACCGCTTAGCCCCGTTACATTTTCTGCGCACCATTGCTCGACCAGTGAGCTGTTACGCACTCTTTTAAGGAATTGCTGCTTCTAAGCCAACCTCCTGGCTGTCTTCGCAATAGCACCTCATTTCACACTCAGCGGCATTTAGGGACCTTAGCTGTCGGTCCGGGCTGTTCCCCTCTCGACGACGAACTTTATCGCCCGCCGTCTCACTCCCATACCTTCTGTCACGGCATTCGCAGTTTGCCTGGGTTTGGTAGCCGGTGAAGACCCCTAGTCCAAACAGTGCTCTACCTCCATGATAGGCGTATGAGGCTGTCCCTCAAGGCATTTCGGGGAGTGCCAGCTATTTCCAGGTTTGTTTAGCCTTTCACCCCTTATCACAGCTCATCCCTGCGTTTTTCATCACACTAGAGTTCGGCCCTCCACTCAGTGTTACCTGAGCTTCAGCCTGGCCGTAATAAGATCACCTGGCTTCGGGTCTACGATAACGAACTAACTCGCCCTATTAAGACTCGGTTTCCCTCCGGCTCCGGCACTCCCATGCCTTAACCTCGCTCGCTATCGTAACTCACAGGCTCATTCTACAAAAGGCACGCCGTCAGGAAGTTTATACTCCCCTCCGACCTGTTGTGGGCGTATGGTTTCAGGTTCTCTTTCACTCCCCTCACCGGGGTCCTTTTCACCTTTCCCTCACGGTACTATTCCTCTATCGGTCGCCGCTCCGTATTTAGCCTTGGATCGTGGTCGACCCAGCTTCCGACAAGGTTCCTCGAGCCTCGCCGTACTCAGGTTGCTGTCCCACAAAGTGTGCTCATGTTTAAAATACGGGGCTCTCACCCTCTTTGGCCGGCCTTCCCATGCCGTTCTTATACACCGCACTTCTACTTCGCGAGGTCCTGCACGTCCCTCCGAACAGCCCCTACTACCCCCCACCAGCAACAGCGTGCACCTTACACCAGTGTGAGTTTAGGCTCTTCCCCTTTCGCTCGCCGCTACTTAGGGAATCTCTTTTGATTTCTTCTCCTCCAGGTACTTAGATGGTTCAGTTCCCTGGGTTCTCCTCAAACACCTATCTATTCAGTGCTTGATACCCTTATTTAGGTGGGTTACCCCATTCGGCCACCTCGGGATCTTGGGATATGTGCTCCTCCCCCGAGCTTTTCGCAGCTTGTCACGGCCTTCTTCGCCGAGCGGCTCCAAGGCATCCACCGTACGCCCTTATTCGCTTGACCATATTATTATTCACTCTCTTCCTATTACACATGCTTTAGTAATATGATCCTTGCCATACCACTTGCCATGTGTCGCGCAAATACCGTGTACGGCGCTCCCATACACTTCTTCACGCTATCTTTGCCTTCCCCTTCCCTATTGTTGTCAAAGAACCAGCCCAGAAGTGCTTTCAACACCCTGGCATTTATTGGAGATAGTGGGACTCGAACCCGCGACCTATGGCTTGCAAAGCCATCGCTCTAGCCAACTGAGCTATATCCCCATCACTCGGTGCATATCTTTCCTCGATACTTTTTTGCTTCGTATGTCTGGTATTTATTAAAAACTCTTAGGATCTAAATATCTAAGGATCTAAATAAAAGAAAGGAAGAAGATAGAAGATAGGAGTAGATGCAAAGAAGGTTAAGATTGCATCTACCATCGGATTTGCCTATTTTAGTCGTTCGTCTGAATAAGCTATTGGCTTATCCAAACGCCTCTCTCATAGAAAGGAGGTGATCCAGCCGCACCTTCCGGTACGACTACCTTGTTACGACTTCACCCTCCTCACAAGACGTACCTTCGACGTCGCCCCCCATTTCTGGTTGGACTAACGGCTTCGGGTACCCCCCACTCGGATGGTGTGACGGGCGGTGTGTACAAGGCCCGGGAACGTATTCACCGCGCCATGCTGATGCGCGATTACTAGCGATTCCACCTTCATGGAGTCGAGTTTCAGACTCCAATCCGAACTGAGAGCGATTTTCTGCGATTTGCTCCACCTCTCGGCTTCGCTTCACTCTGTCTCGCCCATTGTAGCACGTGTGTAGCCCTGGACATAAGGGCCATGATGACTTGACGTCATCCCCACCTTCCTCCGGTTTGTCACCGGCAGTTCCGCCAGAGTCCTCAGCTTAACCTGTTAGTAACTGACAGTAGGGGTTGCGCTCGTTGCGGGACTTAACCCAACACCTCACGGCACGAGCTGACGACAGCCATGCAGCACCTGTACGGAGCCGTATCTCTACACAGTGACATCTCTGCCACTTCCCTCCGTATGTCAAACCCAGGTAAGGTTCCTCGTGTACCATCGAATTAAACCACATGCTCCACCGCTTGTGCGGGCCCCCGTCAATTCCTTTGAGTTTCACCCTTGCGAGCATACTCCCCAGGCGGTGCACTTACCGCGTTCGCTCCGGCACTGAAACTACCGCCCCAGCACCTCGTGCACATCGTTTACTGTGTGGACTACCAGGGTATCTAATCCTGTTTGATCCCCACACTTTCGCACCTCAGCGTCAGTTGTCGGCCAGAAGCTTGCCTTCGCCATCGGTGTTCTTCCTGATATCTACAGATTTCACCCCTACACCAGGAATTCCAGCTCCCTCTCCGTAACTCAAGCTAAGCAGTTCCCAACGCATCCCTACAGTTAAGCTGCAGACTTTCACGCCAGGCTTACCAAGCCGCCTACATGCCCTTTACGCCCAGTAATTCCGAACAACGCTCGCCCCCTACGTGTTACCGCGGCTGCTGGCACGTAGTTGGCCGGGACTTATTCGCTAGTCCTTGTCATCGTGCAGGCATTCCCTCCCACACTTATTCTCCCCTAGCAAAAGAACTTTACAACCTTTCGGCCTTCTTCATCCACGCGGCGTCGCTCCGTCAGACTTCCGTCCATTGCGGAATATTCTTAGCTGCTGCCTCCCGTAGGAGTCTGGGCCGTATCTCAGTCCCAGTGTGGCCGTACACCCTCTCAGGCCGGCTACCCATCATCGCCTTGGTGGGCCTTTACCTCACCAACTAGCTAATGGGACGCGAGCTCACCTAAGGCCAGTGCCGTAGCACCTTTCTTCCATAAGTCCTCCCCTTATGGAACTTATTCGGTATTACCCACTATTTCTAGTGACTATCCCCATGCCTAAGATAGATTACCCACGCGTTACTCACCAGTCCGCCGCTCTAGGGAGGATCTCTCCTCCTTGCCGCTCAACTTGCATGCTTAAGACACGCCGCCAGCGTTTGTTCTGAGCCAGGATCAAACTCTCCATTATGTATTCTAACAGACTTTCGCCTGTCAGTTCCTTTGTTCGTTAACCCTCTCAAGCAGATATCTCTCTTTACTTGAAAAATATCCCTCCGGCTCAATCCGTCTCTTGTAATATGCTTATAAAACTAATCCCATAAACATACCACTCGAAAAACCTTCCTCTATCCCCTTCCCTATTTCCATATTTCATAGATCCCTCGCAGCACCTCAGCCAGCTTAGCCTCAATACCGCTTGTCTTACGCCCCAAAAACTTAACCTAAAGAGCGCTCGATGAAACTACCAAATCTATCGATAGTTGTCAAGTGCTCCAAAAGCTATCTCTATCTTATTTTTCGCTTTCTCGCCATTACGCTCGTGGCATGAAGCTCTATTATTATTATAACGATTTTGAGCAAAAAAGTCTCTATGCTCTATAGCAGACTAATGCTTAGACAGCCTTTCTTCCATTATTAGACATTCAAGGAAACTGTGAAAAGCCTGGACCATTTGCCGTAGCTCTTCAAGCTTCTTTTACCGGCTCGATATGCACGGTCGTATCTGCTCTGAGTTCATTTCTTAGTCTCTGCTCAAGCCTTGTAGAAAGCGCATGTGCATCTTCTATATCGGTTTTCTTATCGAGCCTTGCATGCAGAGTTATCTCTAAATGATCTCCGTACCTATGGATGTGTATATGATGAATATCCTTAAGTTCCGGGCTGGCCTCACTTGCAATTCTCTTGATTCTCTTAGTCAAATCATCGCTAGTCTTCTCACCCATAAGAGAATCAGAAGCAGTGTGAGCGATGTCATAAGCTGCATAGAGAACCAGGCCTGATACACCTATGCCCAGGACTCCATCAATCCACCATAGATATTTCCCTAGCACTGCTCCGATAACAATGATCAAAGAGGCGATTGCATCGCTCCTATGATGCCAACCATCGGCGAGGAGAGATTGGCTATTTGTTTTCTTTCCAGCCCAAATCGAGAATCTCGCAAGCCCTTCCTTAATTACAACAGAGACTGCAAACACCACAAGACCTATGGTACCAAAATTCGCGCTTTTTCGGACTATCAACTGCTGAATAGAATCTCTAAGAAAGTTTAGGCCAACAACTGCTAAAAGAGTGGCAATTATTATAGTAGCAATGAGTTCAGCTCTTCCATGGCCAAAAGGATGCTTTTCGTCTTCAGGACGGCTGGAGATCCAAAAACCAAATATCACTACTATGGAGGTAAGAGTATCCGATAGAGTATGCCATGCATCAGCCGTCATGGCTACGCTAGACGAAGCCGTGCCAACCCATATCTTGAGCCCAAAAAGCATTGTATTGATGATTATTGATGCTATTCCCTCGGTATAACCGAGCTTCTTTGATGATTCCTGCATGTAGAACCTCCAAAATTGAAAGACATCTGCTATATCGTTTTCGCATATCCGCAGATATTTCCATTGGTCCCGCAGGAATAATGTCCCGCTGCGCAAAAGCCCGGTCAACTCTTTTCGACAAGAGAAACCTGATCCATCTATTATTGCATGTATATGCCACCGGTCTATCTAGGTCAAGTAGCAAAATACACATAGGATTCAAAGAGTCTATAGCTATAATAGGCTGGCTGTCTGGCTTATCCCTTTACCGCACCCATTGTTAGGCCTTGGACAACATACTTCTGGAAAATCATGGTCAGAATAATTGCAGGAGCCATAATTGCCACTGCGGCGGCCATTACTGCACCCCAATCGACTTCCGCATAGGAGACAAAGTTGTATATTGCAAGTGGCAGTGTTTTCGTCCTTTCCATGCTCAAAACCTGGGCAAACATAAAATTGTTCCAGGAGAATATAAAGGAGAGTGTTATAGAAGTTACGATTCCTGGAGCCGCTATAGGCAGAACAATTGCAAGAAATGCTCGTTGCCTGGTTGCTCCATCCACCATCGCCGATTCTTCGATCTCAAGCGGTATTGTTTCAAAATAGCTCTCCATGATCCAGACGATAATCGGAAGAGTTATCAACATATGCGAAAGGATGAGAGCAACATAGCTGTCCATGAGCCTTAATCTCGAGAAGATTATATACCAGGGCATCAAGAAAGATATTCCCGGCATGAGGCGCGCTATAAGAATAAAGATCGAAAGCTTTTTCTGACCAAACCTGGCAATTGAGAATGCGGCTGGCAATCCCATAAGAAGAGAAAAGAATACCGAGGAAATCCCTATAATTGACGAATTGACGAAGTATTTAAGAAAATTCTGTTCGCTAAAAACCCGTTTGTAATTTTGCAATGTCGGACTGAATATCAACTTTGGCGGCCATGCCACGATGTCTACCTGAGTCTTGAATGAAGAAGAGAGCATCCATACAAAAGGAAAAAGCAGCGGAACAACAATCGCAATGATTAGAATAAAAAATAATATCTTTCTTATATATCTTTTCATCCAAAACCTCGTTCTATCATTACAGTTCCAAAGATTTCCGCATTCTAACAATCAAGAGGCTCATAGCAAGCACCAATAAGAAGAGAATTATTAACACTACTGAAGCTTGTCCCATTCGAAAATACTCAAAACTATACTTGAACGCCATGATATTGAGCGTCTCAGAAGCATAGCCCGGCCCTCCACCTGTCATAGCATAGATGATATCGAAAGTCTTTAGCGCATCGATTGTGCGCAAAATAATGGCTGTCAAAAGAGTGGGCATAACCATAGGCAGAGTTATGTGCCAAAATATCTGCCATTCCGTGGCTCCATCGACTCGTGCTGATTCATAAGGCTCATTAGACAAGCTTGCTAGCCCCGAGAGCATGATAAGAGATATCATCGGTGTCCATTGCCAGATATCGACCAACGCCAGAGATGGAATAACCGTTGAGGCAGATCCTGTCCATGCCAGCTTCGGCAAGCCCAGCTGAGTAAGCATGAAGTTCATAAGCCCTATGGTTGGATCATAAAAGAGGTTCCATGCAATACCAATAGCAACAGGAGTACTGACGAGAGGCAGAAGCATGATTAGCTTTGTAAAACCTTTTGCCTTGAATTCGCGGTTTAGAATGAGAGCAATCACCATGCCAAACACCGTCTCGATAGAGACAGCCAGAGCCGTAAAGGAAAAAGTCCTGCCAAGAGCCTTGATAAATCGCGGCTCTTGCAGGACTCTTTTATAGGAGCTCAAAAAAACAAAGGAGAGTGGCATCCCCGAGGTGAGATTCCAGTTCGTAAAACTCATAAAAAACGTGTAGAGTACGGGAAACAGCATCATTACTATGATGAAAACCACAGCGGGAAGCGGGAAGATTATATGTAGATTCTTCTCGATGAAGCTTCCTCTATTTCGCTTAGAAACCATGATCTATTTCACCTCGGGGACTAAAATAATAGCTCTATCAGAAAACAGTTTCTGATCGCTCGTCAATACACACCATATTCTCCGGTGTCTTCCAGGAGAGCATTTACTGCGGCAGCTTTTTCTTTTGCCAGTGCTTCGAGCTTGGGCGATGTGCCGGCCGTGTTGATCGATTCGATTACGACTTCTCCTATTAGATCACGAGCTTCGCCCACCGCACTCATATAGGGGCGATCATACGGAATACCGTATTTCGCAGCATATTCTTGTGTAGCTATAAGGCTGGGATGGATCTTGGCTCGAACCTCTGCATCCTTCCACACAGAACCGCGAGCCATGGTTATGTTAGCTAGCATGCCACGTTTTGCGAGATCCTTGCTTGTCGCCCACTTGATGAAGTCTTTGGCCAACTCTTTGTTTTTTGACTGCTTGGCGATACTCATACCCCAGGAAACCACAATGAAGGGTGTGTTGCCTTTCGGTCCTGCTGGAAAGTTGGCTATGCCTACATTCTCCGCGGGTACTTGGCTTTTAGAGGGATCTACGATCTGGCCATAGAAGACAGAAGCGTCTGTCCACATTGCAATTTTTCCAGCCTGGAAAAGTGGCATGATATTTTCCCAGGACATATTGGTTACACCGGCCGGCCCATAATTGGCCAGCATTCTCCCATAGAAACGGATAGCCTCCAGGGCTTCCTTGCTGTCGAAAACTGCTTTGCCTTTGTCCAGATACGCTCCGCCATAGTTGTACACATAGCTCGAGAGTTGGGTCACTGCGGCAGCACCTTTCCCTCTCGATGCAAAACCTACGATATCTCCAGAATGTAGCTTTTTCGCCGCCGCCTCCAGTTCGGCAAAGTTTGTTGGAACTGTAATGCCGGCTTTCTTGAGTAGATCTATGCGGTAGTAAAGCACTTCCCACTCGGTGACCAGAGGAACTATGTAAGCTTTGTTACCAAAAGAAGCTACATCCATCGCATTTTTCGGATAATCGGAGAAATCATATCCGGTTATTGGCTCATACCAGCCATTCTTATAGAACATCTTTCCTTCTTGTAGAGGTCTCGTCATAAAGACATCCACAGTGGAAGACCTGGTCGCGAATTCCGTTGTCAGTTTTGTTGTGAGCTGACTCTCTTGAAGGCTTTCCACATTGACCTTTACTCCCGTTGCTTTCTCATATTCCGGAATGGCCGATTTAAGCAGATCGCCATAGGGGTGGTTTGCCAGCAAGACTCGGATCTCCTTTTGTTGAGCGCTTACAGCAAATAGAGCAAGCAGAGCCACCAAGACAAGCATGAGTTTTCTTTTCATCATGACCTCCTAAATAGAAATGTGTTGCAATTCGATAATAATCCGCCCTCCAGTCTGAGCTTGTTTCAGGCCAGGCGGATTTGACAACTTTAATACTAAGAGCCAAAAGAGCATTTTGTCAACACATGAAGGTAATTTTTTTTCAAGTGAATGGAAATTTTTGCCAGTCCTCTGTACTTATCCGAGAATCTAATATAAGATAGGGAAACTTGATGGTATTTCTATGGAAAGATCCGCTGCGCCGAGCTGTTTATATCTGATCCACTCGCTCCCGAACTCACTGAGCGAACGAGATAGACGCATAGCAGATTATATTCTGAATGATCCAGCCAAAGCAGTGCATCTCAGCATCGAGGAGTTAGCGGAAGCTGCCCAGGTTTCGGTCTCTACACTGGTACGCTTCGTAAAAAAGCTAGGTTTTAGAGGCTAT
>Ga0208041_1002275_pt1 | contig 10369 bp, 9 predicted proteins | sample AD_SCU002_MetaG_FD_184453 | JGI IMG/M metagenome (GOLD analysis project Ga0208041, IMG submission 184453) | Active sludge microbial communities of municipal wastewater-treating anaerobic digesters from China - AD_SCU002_MetaG (SPAdes) (version 2) | ecosystem: Engineered > Bioreactor > Anaerobic >...
AAGTCGGGAAAAAGGTTCGCAGCGACACCGCCATTTCCGAGAACCGGGTTTCGATAGCTTCTGCGACGGTAGATCTCGCCAGAAGTATCTTTGGGCCACTCAAGACATCGAAAGCCCTGATCATCGGCGCCGGCGAAATGGCAAGTCTGGTTGCCGTGCATCTGCGCGAAAATGGCGTTAAGAGTATGTTTTTTATTAACCGCACCCTCAACAGCGCCGAAGAGCTGGCCGAAAAGTTCGATGGTCAGGCCAGACCTTTCGAGCAACTCGACGAACTGCTGCATGCCTGCGACATCGTAATTTCGTCGACGGCCGCACCAACTGCCATCATCAGCCGCGAACGCATGGAAAAAGTCATGGCGGCCCGCAGTGAACGACCACTGTTCATCATCGACATAGCGGTGCCACGAGATTTCGAGCCTGACTGCCAGAACATCGGCAATATTTTCCTTTATGACGTCGACGATCTGCAGAACGTGGTCAACGAGAACCTTTCGCAGCGCAAGGTAGAAGCCGAAAAGGCGAAGGCGATCGTTCACTATGAATCCTCACAGTTTCAGATTTCATCGCAGGCCTTTACCGTGGTGCCACTGATCAGAAAGCTGCGCGAACAGACCGAAGCGCTGCGTATTGCCGAAGTCGAAAAGTTCACCGCCCAACACCCGGAATTGAGTGAAGATCTCAAGCAGGCGTTCGACCAGTGCAGTCGGTCGCTGATGGCCAAATGGCTGCACGGGCAAATCGTCGCCCTGAAAAATCAGGGCTCGGCAGATCTTGAACAATTGCGAAGCATGTGCGAAATACTTGGCCTGTCGCCCGACTGTCTGCCTGAATCGCCATTGCGAAGCCTGCCGGAAAATCAGAGAAAGCGTGAATCAGCATGAAAATACGTTACGGAACCAGAGGCAGCAAACTGGCACTGCATCAGACCCGCCATGTAATCGGAATTGCCAGAAATACTTGCCCTGACATTGAATTTGAAGAAGTCGTAATCAAAACCCTTGGCGATCAGGTCACCGGCCTGCCTTTATTCAAAGTCGGCGGCCAGGGCTTGTTCATCAAAGAAATCGAACAGGCGCTTCTCGAACACCGTATCGACATGGCGGTTCACAGCCTCAAGGATGTGCCGCACGCAATTTCTGCAGGTCTCTGCCTTGTTGCCGTAGGCTGTGTTGAAGATGCCCGCGACTGTTTTCTGTCAAAAAAGTATCGCAGCTTTTCTGAGCTGCCATCAGGGGCGATTGTCGGCACATCGAGTCTGCGGCGCCGGTCTCAATTGAGCGTTATGCGCAGCGACCTGGTATTTTCTGACTTCAGGGGCAATCTTGACACCAGACTGCAGAAACTTGCCGACGGTGAAGTCGACGCCATCATTCTGGCGGCAGCCGGGCTGTTGCGTTTCGGCTGGGCCGACAGAATCGGCCATTATTTTGCCATCGACGCGATGACACCTCCGGCCGGCCAGGGCATTCTGGCCGTGCAATGCCGCTGCGAAGACGTTGATAAACTGCGACCGGTTATGAAGAATTTTGCCAGCCAGCAGGCCGAAGTCAGAGCCGCTGCCGAAAGAGCTTTTCTTGCCGAACTGCAGGGCGGCTGCCAGACCCCGATGGCGGTTCATGCCGATGTAACCGGTGACCGGCTCATTTTACACAGCTTTATCGGCACTCCAGATGGCAAGCAGACGCTGCGTCGAACGCATACAGGCACGATCGGGCAGGCTGCTGAACTTGGCCGACAGGCGGCCGCTGAAATTATCGCCGCCGGCGGCCGGCAATACATCAGTCCGGTCATTCCCGCGCACTTCTCCGTCATTCCCGCGCAGGCGGGAATCTCAGAAATATCGACCAATAAAAACAAGCAAAGGAAAACCGCATGACAAGCCCAGCCCCTTCTGCGCCCAATGTTTTTCTTGTCGGCGCCGGCCCTGGCGACGCCGGCCTGATCACGGTACGGGGCCTCGATCTGGTAAAGCGCGCCGACGTCATTATTTACGACCAGCTCGGCACGGCGGCATTTCTTTCACAGGCAAAGCCCGACTGCGAAATGTATGATGTCGGCAAATTCGCCGGCAATCACAAGGTGACCCAGGATGACATAAACGCCCTGCTGGCAAAAAAAGCGGCCGAAAAAAAGCTCGTTGTCAGGCTCAAAGGCGGCGACCCCTTCGTTTTTGGCCGCGGTGGCGAAGAAATGCAGTATCTGATCGAGCGTGGGCATGCGGTTGAGGTGGTTCCGGGTGTAACTTCGGCCATATCGGCTCCATGCTATGCCGGCATCCCGATCACGCAGCGCGGTTTCACCGCCTCGCTTGCAGTCGTGACCGGTCACGAGGCCGAAAAAGAAGGCTCAGACCTCAACTGGCAGGCTTTAGCCGGCATCGGCACCGTGGTTTTTCTCATGGGCGTCAAAAATCTGCCGCAGATATGTCAGAACCTTATCGCGGCTGGCCGAGCGCCTGAAACCCCGGTGGCCATGATACAGAATGCTACATTACCGATTCAGCGCACAGTAACCGGCACACTTGCAACCATATCTGAAATCGCGGTTAAAGAAGGCATTCAGCCGCCGGCGGTCACTGTGGTCGGCGAAGTGGTGGCTTTGCGCAGTCAGCTGGCCTGGTTCGAGAAGCGGCCACTGTTTGGTCGTCGGATAGCGGTAACCCGTTCCCGGTTGCAGGCAAGCAGTCTGGTTGCCGAACTGCAGTCGCTCGGCGCCCAGGTTATCGAATGCCCGACGATAAAGATCGTGCAACATCACAGCAGCGATGCTTTCAAGAGTTTTATCGCCCGCAGCAAAGAATTCGAGCATCTCGTATTCACTTCAGTTAATGGCGTCACAGGCTTTATCGAAGCCCTGCACGAGCAGAAACTCGACCTGCGATTTCTCGGCGGCAAAAAAATCGTCTGCATCGGCCCGGCGACAGCGGCCGCGTTTACCGACCGTGGCATCAACCCCGATTTTGTGCCAGAAACTTATGTGGCCGAGGCGTTGTTTCCGTGGTTCGAAAAGCTGCCGCCGGCCGGAGTTGCCATTCTGCGCGCCGAAAAAGCCCGCGAAGTTCTTCCACAGGCCCTGGCTCAGCTCGGCCACCGGGTCGAAGTAGTGCCGCTCTACCACACTGAATACGAAAAGCCCGACAGCAGCGAGATCATTGCATCCATAAAAGAAGGCAGACTCGATCTGATAACCTTTTCGAGTTCTTCGACGGCCGAAGGGCTCGCCAGTCTTCTTGAGGGCAGCGGCATCGACCCGGCCATGATTCCGGCGGCAGTTATCGGCCCGATTACCGCCGAAACCTGCCGCAAGCTTGGCTTCACCATCAAGGTCGAAGCCGAAGAATTTACTATTCCCGGCCTGACAAAGGCCATGCAAAGCTACTTTGCCACTTCAAACAGGTAATTGCCATGATAAACATCAGTAAAATCTATGCCAGTCATTCAACAACCGGTGACCCGCTGCGTTACGGCCACCAGCACCAGGGCCAGGTCGTTCACTCGCACCATTTCAAGGGTCATCAGACAGCGAAATCTGCCGCAGAACGGCGGCCGGTCGTGGTCTGGAACATCTCAAAGCGCTGCAATCTGAAGTGCATTCATTGTTATACCAACTCCGACTGTAATCTCGCTCCCGACGAGTTGAGTTTTGCCGAGGGCCAGGCATTGATGCAGGACCTGGCCGACTTTAAAATTCCGGCATTGCTGTTCAGCGGCGGCGAACCACTGATGCGCCCCGATGTTTTCGATCTGGCAGCTTATGCGGTCAAGTGCGGCTTGCGGCCGGTATTGTCTACCAACGGCACCTTGATTACCCCGCCGGTGGCGCAAAAAATCAAGGATATCGGCTTTATCTACGCCGGCATTTCGCTCGACGGCATCGGCAGCACCAACGATCATTTCAGAGGGGTTGCCGGGGCTTTCGGCAAGGCCATGGACGGCTTCAGAAACTGTCTGGCGGTTGGGCAGAGAGTCGGACTGCGTCTGACTTTGACCCGGCAGAACGTTCGCGACCTCGACCAGATTTTCGACTTTCTTCTTGAAGAGAAGATTCCCCGCGCCTGCTTCTACCACCTTGTCTATTCAGGGAGAGGCAAGAGCGAAGACGACCTGACACATCAGGAGTCCCGCCAGGCGCTCGATGTTATCTGCCGTCGCACACGGGCTGCGATCGAGTCAGGCGTCGACCTCGACATTCTCACGGTAGACAACCATGTTGACGGCCCCTACATATACCTTAAACTGCTGCAGGAAGACCCAGCAAAGGCCGAAGAAATGCGCAAACTGCTCGAATGGAACGGCGGTGGCACCTTTTCGACCGGCGTCGGCATCGGCGATATCGACTGGGCCGGCAACGTTCATCCTGACCAGTTCTGGCAGGACAAGACCTTTGGCAATGTGCGTGAGCGCAAATTTTCCGAAATCTGGCTCGACACTTCAGACGAACTGATGGCCGGCCTGAAAAACCGCCTGCCGTTGCTAAAGGGAAAATGCGCAACCTGCCGCTTTCTCAAAATGTGCGGCGGCTCGCTGCGTGTCAGGGCCTTCAGGGTCTATGACGACCCCTGGATGCCCGACCCCGCCTGCTATCTGACCGACGCCGAAACATCAGCCTGACACCCTGTCAAGGTGCAGACAGCACTGGTATTGCAAAGAACATTTGCAACCGGTATTTTAGTATTGCAGTAAACGGTTGCAACCGTTCACTGAACCGAGCAGAAATGACAGGTATGGAGAAAATAATGGTCGCCAATTACAGAAAAAGCACGAAAAAACCTGATGAGAAGCGTTATTCCTATGCGGATTATCAGAACTGGCCAAATGATGACCGTTTTGAGTTGATCGACGGTGTCATTTACAATATGAATGCGCCGCTGCGCGTTCATCAGAAAATTTGCATCGAGCTCAGCAGGCAGTTTGCCAATTTCTTTCTGAATAAAACCTGTGAAGTTTATGCCGCGCCGTTCGACGTTCGTCTGCCCAAAAACTCAAAAGCTGAAGACGAAATTTTTGATGTGGTTCAGCCTGACCTTTCGGTGATCTGCGACCAGAAAAAACTCGACGACAAAGGCTGCCTTGGCGCTCCCGATCTGATAGTCGAGGTTCTGTCGCCATCGACTTCATCAAAAGATCATATCAAAAAACGCGCGCTTTATGAGCGTTCCGGCGTTAGAGAATACTGGCTGGTTTCGCCCGAAGAGCGTATTGTATGGGTTTATGAACTGGTTGACGGCCAGTATCAAAAACCTGAAATTTATAATGACCAGGACAAAATAGCTTCCATTCTATTTCCCGATCTGGTTGTCGAAGTTAAAACCATTCTGCCTCCGCCGCCACCTGGCTTCTGCTGCCGTGACGACGGCATAAGAGAAGAAATCGTCGAGCGCAAGCATGACAGCAAAGCAAAACCCCGCAGCCGCAAATCTTCCTCTAAAGCCTGAAAACAGAATTCCAGTCTTTCTTCGCTGATTTCAGTAATCTGCATCGGCCCCTATGCCGATAGGTCTCTGAGATAATATTTGAGGAGCAGGCAAAATGCAGATCGCGGGCATCATTATGGCAATGCTGCTTTTTTTTGGCGGCTTTCTTCTGGCGCAGGCCATCTTTTTTCATCATACCGGCCGTACATTCTGGCGCGCCATGGTTCCGGCCGCGTTTCGCTACACCCTGCTGCCCCGCGACGGTGTACAGCTCGATTCATTCATGGTCATGGAAGAATACGCTGCGCTGCTGTTAATGGGCGCATTTCTCATCCTGCCAATGATCGCTCTCAGCGTCATGGGCTTTCTATCGCTATTTTGAAGCCATAAAAACCCCACCGACAGACGCTTTCAAAATTTTGAGCAAAATATAAACAAAGACGACCGATAGCGTTTCGTTCTTTTACCAGAAGCGTTCTGCAAACTTTTTTTCTGGCGCGCAAACCTGTGTACAGAGCTAAAACCTGCATTATCAGCGAAATCTTTTTTAGAAAAACTTCTTTTTTTTGTTGACTAATAAAATCCCCTTATGCTAATTATGGTTTGCACAATTACCTTAGGAGGATTTGGTTTTAATGAAAAAACTTTTCGTTCTGTTTCTTCTTGTAGCTCTCGTCCCTTTCACAGTCGGTTGTGGCCTTTTTGGCGATAACGATGACACCAGCCCGGTAGATCTGCCCATTCTTAGAGCCAGCCTGAGCAGCTATCCGGTCCCTGCCAGCCTGAGAGCTGACGCTGCCGGGCTTGCCTATGTTAACTCCAAAAACGTTACCATGACCATCAATGGCATCGAACTTAAGCCAAGCGATGCGACCGAAGTTGGTTCCGCTGATCCGCGCGAATTCAACATCAACTTCTCAGCTTTTGTTACTGATACTGCCAAATACAACCAGATTATCAGCGGCAGTGACCCGATCGAAGTCATCGTGAAGACTTCAGCTGGCACAGAAATAATCCAGATTACTCCGACCCAGGCACTCACCACTGGCACACTTTCTCTCGTAGTTGATGCTACTACTGGCAAGATTGACACAACCAAGGTTACTGTTGACGCCGTTAAAGTTCCGGCCGCCCCCAAAGATGCAGTTGCTCTCGATTACACCGTGAAGAATGGCGACGTAGACGTTGCAACTACCAAAGATACCGCAAAAGAAGTTGTCCAGCTTCCTCCTCACACTCCCGCTTTTGTAGTCACCCTTCTTAACGATAAAGAGCTTAATGTGGACAAAGTTGTTCACAGCATCAAGGTAAGAAACGCTAACGGCAAAGCAGCTGTTGCCCTTCCGGAAGGTAGCTTCTCTCTTGGTCAGCAGACAGGTCTTCTGAATTCAGTAACCATTACCGTTGTTGAAACTGCTACCGCTAAGCTTGTTGGTGGTCAGACTTACGAAGTCGAAATCGTTGGTCTCTCTGATGGTACCAACCTGCTTAAGAGCAAGACGTTCTATTTCATAGCTCGCTGATTATTGGATAAAAAGATCCCCTGCGAAAGCGGGGGATCTTTTTTTTGTCAATTTTTCGCTCACCTGACTGCATTTGAATTATAGGATTCTCCGTTATTGCCGTATTTATAATTGCTGATTTTTTGCCAGGAATGTTTTGCGTCGGGCGCAAAATATGGTAGGATGCCGGGAAACTGTTCGTTATAGAGGCTTATTTTGAAAAAAACGGGTTGTTCGATAATAAAAACCGCTGTTCGTCTTTGCGTTGTTACTGCCGGAATGGCATTGGCTTTAACCGGAGCCTGGGCTGATGAACTATGGGAGCTGTCGCCGCCGGGCACTGGCGACATAAGACAGAATGCCTTCATCAGACAGGAACACCTCGAGCTGCATGTGCCGAAATCTTTCGAAGGCCGCACTGCCATCGAACGCAGAACCACCGGCGGCTTCGAATACAACCGCCTGGTTCGCTTCTCGCACAGCGACAGCGACGTCGAACTGCGCGGCCGTTCGACCGTCTTTGATTTCAATTATAAAAAAGACGTTCTCGACGTGCAGATCTTCAGATCGAAACAGATGCAACCCGGCGGCAATTCGTGCATGGACTGCCACGGCGGCGAAATCAGACGCACCACCGCCGTAATCGGCATTGAAAAAGAAGAACTCGACCCAAAACCTTATCGCCGGGGCTTCACCACCGTTTATCTCGACGAAGCCGAAGCATTTTCGTGGCGCGCCGAAGTTAACCACTGGGTCAGTCAGAACCTGATGCTGAAGGGTGAAGTCAAAATGGGTAAGCTCGAACAGGGCCGCCACAAACTCGATGCCACCAGCATGACGCTTGGCCTCGGCGGCAACGCCCTGCACCGGCTCACCTGGGCCGGCGACCTGATTTTTTCAAAGGTCGAATCATACTCGATGCGCAAAACCTTCAGCGGCAAAGTTAACTATCGGCTTTTCCGCGGTCTCAAACTCACGGTCGGCGGCGCCGCATTCTTCGACGGCTACACTCAGTATGGCACCGAAATGTCGGAAATGGGCCTCATGACCAACGGCCTCGCCAAAGACAGCCCCGAGCTGCTGCCAACCCTTTTCACCCGCCTGAAAGACGACCAGTTTGGCTACTGGCACTTTGGCGTCGAGTATGAACATAAGTTTTAAACAGCAGGCCAGATTCCCGCCTGCACCCGTTCCGGGCGTAAACGCGGGAATGACGATAAATCCATGTCTGCACCCTCTGAGGCATAAACGCGGGATGACAGTGCTTAAGACCGGCAAGGCTTAAGAAAAACAAGATTCTTGAAGCTACTGGAGACAATTATTGATGGGGTTGCCACAAAAAAGTTTTAAACGCGATTTTTTTACTTACGCCGATTACCTTGCCTGGCCGGAATCTGAACGCTGGGAAATAATCGACGGCCAAGCTTTCGCCATGACCCCGGCCCCGGGTCGAATGCACCAGGAGTTATCTACAGCTCTAACCGGGCTTTTGTTTACTTTTTTCCAGGGTCACCCATGCCAGTTGTTTCACGCCCCTTTTGACGTCAGACTGCCTGAAACCGACGAATCTGAAGAATTTGCCTCAAACGTCGTACAGCCTGATATCGTCGTTTACTGTGACCAGAACAAACTCGACGAGCGCGGCGGAAAAGGCGCACCGGACCTCGCCGTTGAAATCATGTCACCAACTTCGGCCAACCGCGATCTTATCGACAAGATGGCCTTATACGAACGCCACGGCGTCAGAGAATACTGGGTGGTAGACCCGGTTCACCAGATCATCTTCATCCGGCACCTTGAATCAGACGGGCATTTCAGTCGTGAAGCAATTTTTGGCCGCAAAGATGAGCTTAAGTCGGTGATTTTTCCGCAACTGCGCATCGATCTTCAGAAGGTTTTCCCCGATATCGAGCGAAAAGTTTTGCCAAGCCCGGCAGGCAAAGACAAACGCAGCAAAAAAGCCGCGAAATAAGCCGACCCTTTACCATTCGAACGGGCCGTGTCAGAACCGAAACTCAGAGACCGCCTTATATAAGAGCGCATTGAATTTTTATACCGATTCGTCCGGCGCGGCCTATCAGCCGGGTTATCAAAAACCTCATAAAAACCCCGGACACCTTCAGGTGCCCGGGGTTTTTGTTTGAGAAATATTTTAGAGCTTATTTGGCCCAGGTGATGTGACCGGTGAGCAGCGGGTGAACGAGGTCAGGATGCGAGGGCATGACCCGCACGGCCAGACCCATCTTGCCACTCGAAGCAAGAGCGACGCCGCCCTTGAATTCGGCAACATGGCCTTCCTGTTTGATCAACTGCAGGTCGACAATATCACCCTGAGAAAGATCGCCATCGCTTACCAGCTGGCCATAGAAAGCCTGAACGATAACATCGGCAGCTTTCAGATTCGCAAGGTGAACGCGAACTTTCACATCGAGAATTTCACCAACGCGGTGCGCGTCATTGCCGTTGGCTTCGATGCTTTCGATGCGAACATGGCTCCAGTTACTTCTGACATTGTCGAGCCAGCCGGCCAGCTCGCGGGCTCTCTGCCGGTCATTGGCCGAAAGAGCGCGGTAACGGCGGTCAGCGGGCACATAGAAGCGGTCGGTGTATTCGCCAACCATGCGGTTGGTGTTGAAAACCGGGTTAATTTCCTTCATGCACTGCTTCATCATGGTGATCCAGCGGCGCGGCAGATGGTCGCTCGACAGATCGTAGAAAGTCGGGGCAACTTCCTTTTCAAGCAGTTCATACAGCGAGTTGGCTTCAATCTCGTCCTGGTAATCGGTGTTTTCATATTCCTCGCGGGTGCCGATAGCCCAGCCGATGCCGGGTTTGTAGGCTTCATCCCACCAGCCATCGAGAATGGAAAGATTGAGAACACCGTTGGCAGCTGCCTTCATGCCTGAGGTGCCGCTGGCTTCCTGTGGGCGGCGCGGGTTGTTAAGCCAGACATCGACACCCTGAACCAGGTAACGGGCCACGACGACATCATAATCTTCGATGAAAACGATGTGACGGCGCAGGCGCTCATCATTGCTCTCTTTAACGATTTCCTTGATGTAGTTCTTACCCGGTTCATCTTTCGGGTGCGCCTTACCGGCAACGATAATCTGAATCGGGCGTTCTTTGTTGGTAAGAATGCGAATCAGGCGCTCTTTGTCTTTGAACAGCAGGGTTGCGCGTTTATAGGTCGCAAAACGGCGGGCAAAGCCGATAGTCAGATATTCGGGGTTGAGAACTTCCTGGGCGCGGGCAATCTCGGAAGGCGGCGCATTGCGGGCCTTGAGCTGCTTTTCGAGGCGGCTGCGGGCGAAGGCCACCAGGCGCTCACGCCGGCGCTCATGTGTGCGCCAGAGTTCTTCCATCGGAATCATGTCGATTTTTTCCCAGACGGTCTGATCACCGGGGTTCATGACCCAGCGGGGGCCAAGATAGCGGTCAAACAGCGCCG
>Ga0208041_1002277_pt1 | contig 10357 bp, 8 predicted proteins | sample AD_SCU002_MetaG_FD_184453 | JGI IMG/M metagenome (GOLD analysis project Ga0208041, IMG submission 184453) | Active sludge microbial communities of municipal wastewater-treating anaerobic digesters from China - AD_SCU002_MetaG (SPAdes) (version 2) | ecosystem: Engineered > Bioreactor > Anaerobic >...
TAGTGAATGGTGTGGACGAGAAGAACTCCTCCTATTATTACCATTACTACTATTACTACAACGAAGAGGGAAAGAAGAAAAAGCGAAGAACCAGAAAGAATAAATAGAACGGGGAGAGGATCCTGTGAACCCAGCTCTCAAGGGAATTCTTTATAGTTTGGTGGCAGGCCTGGCAACCACTCTGGGAGCCCTGCCCTTCATGGCGATGAAGAAGGGAATATCCAGGCGAACCTTGGATATACTTCTGGGTTTTGCGGCCGGCGTGATGCTTGCGGCGACTGCCTTTTCGCTGGTCGTACCTTCGATAGAGCTGGGGGGACCGCTGAGGTTTGTAATAGGGTTCGCCCTAGGGGCGATCTTCGTCGATATAATGGATAAGCTCGCTCCGCACGAGCATTTGATAAAGGGATACGAAGGACCTCTCGAACACTCGAAAGTCAGTAAAATTTGGCTCTTCGTGATCGCCATAACGCTGCACAACTTTCCGGAAGGAATGGCAGTTGGAGTCGGCGCCTTCACGACCGAAGCTCTGGTAATTGCTGTGGCTATCGGCGTACAGAATATTCCCGAAGGTGCAGCCGTTATGGCCAGCCTGGTTGGAGCTGGTTACAAACCCACCCGTGCATTGAGGATTTCCTTTCTCACAGGAATGGTAGAGGTTGTCGGAGGTCTTCTCGGAGCGATACTCATAAGTGTGGCGAGACCGCTTCTCCCTTACGCCATGGCCTTCGCGGGCGGCGCAATGCTCTTTGTAATAAGCGATGAAGTAGTGCCGGAGACCCACAGTGGCGGCTTTGAAAGAGCCTCTACCTATTCGCTGATATTTGGCTTCATAGTGATGGCTCTACTTGACAATATTCTTGGGTGAGGTGAAAGATGATGAAAACGACGATGAAAAAGATGAATAAGGTGCTGGACTTCGAAATTGTGGTGTATATAGTCATGACGCTGCTCATACCTCTGTTCGTTACCAAGGGCTTCACCCATGAGCCTTCAACGGCCAAACACTTTTTCTACGTCGTCGGTTTCACACTGATACTTTTGAGCGTATTAATAAGGAAAAAACGAGAGAATATTGAGTTCAATTACGTCCATGTGGCGCTCCTGGGTATCGGGATGGCGGCCTTGCTGTCTCTTATAACTGTGGCAAGCGACAACCCACAGTACCTCAGATACTCCCTAGAAGTCGCCCTTTATACCTTCTTTCTGGGGCTGACGGCCATCTATATATCCAACAAGTTCAATACGATTGAAAAAATCGAGATAACGCTGCTCTTTTTCATCATAGGTGCTTCGATAGTGTCGATCGACGCATTGCTCAATTTCTACGCGGGGTGGGATATCTTTCTGGGGAAGGTGGGCGAACCCTTTGCCAGGGCTTCGGCCAGATCGACGATTGGAAACCCGAACTTCGTTTCCGACTATATGGGAATGACGATACCGCTCGTCTTATATTTCATAATATCGAGGAAACCTCTGGCCTTCATCTTTAAAGGGTTTGGAGGTCAACTGATCCTGAAGATTGCGATGGTGACACTGCTGGCTCCTATGGTTGCCGCCGTCTTCGTATCGCAGACCAGGACTGTCATTACAGCTATATTCGTTGGAAACGTCGTCTTCTTGCTCGCATATGTTTTTCTCAAGAAGAACAGAAAGCCCGAATTGTCCGACGATCCGGCGGCCGGGAAATTCAGGAGACTGTCCTTAATCTTTCTCGCAATCGCCCTGACAATAGTCGTAGTGGTGGCCTTTCTTTACCTTACGCCTTCTCCGCTGACCGGTCAGGGGGATATCAATATCACCGCCAGACTGGAGTACGCCCTCACCTCTTCGGGCTCCTGGAAGGAGCGCTTTTCAGCCTGGGAGAACTCGATAGCTCAGTGGTTCGATAGCGACAATAGACTCAGAATTCCCTTCGGTACGGGAATAGGTACCTTCCAGCTCTACCATCTACTCTACAGCCCGCAGGTGTTAGCCAGCAATCCCGACTACATGATCGTATGGAATAACTTCAAGAGAACTCACAACGATTATATTCAGGGCCTGAGTGAGATGGGTCTGATAGGCTTTTTCTTCATAATCGCGATGGTGACCTTTCTAGTCTTAAAGTTTTTTAAAACTCTATACTCGATAGATAACAAAAGAGATCTACTTTTGTACGGGGCACTCGGCGCGGGGATCTTTTCCTTCGCCGCCCACAGCTTCTTCGAATTCCCCCTCCACATGCAGCCAAACCTTATGCTGGCGCTTTTCATATCTGCCCTGGCCATGGGAAAGTACTTCGCTGGAGGTTCAAGAAAGCTCGACCTTCCCAGAACCCTTCTCGCCGGGCTGTTGATTCCACTGGCCGGAGCGCTAATTTTTCTGAAGGCATCCGCTTTTCTGGGTGAGGGTTACTTCAGGATGGGGCAGACAGATCAGCAGTATTACCAAGCTTATTATAACCAGGCCCAAAGTCTGGATGTTTCGGCACTTCAGGAAGTGAGAAATAACATTGACTCCTTTACCGGAAGCTACAGCTACCTGGCCGACGTCAGCGCCTATATGGAAAAGAAAGGTAACGAATTGAAGGCCAAGTACCCTGGGGCCAGTCCAATTGAGCTGCTCGAAGCGGCCGATAATGAAAGAATGAGCGAAATATCAAGATTGAAAACGGAGATCAACAACCGTTTAAGGCAGTACGATACCCTAATGGACAGGGCGCTTCAGTATTACAATGGGGCCATCGTGAATTTTAAAAGATCGAACAGAATATACCCGGTACTTGGGAAACCGCTCTGGTATATCGCTGGACTCGGCATGAAATCAAACCATCTCGAAGAAGCCAGAAACAATCCGGAACTCATGTTCGATGTTCTCACTGGCGAGGATGAATTTACTTCCGATATCATCCCGGAATTCAAAGGCAGTCTGGAAGTAATTCCCCTTCCGGAAAGGGAGATCAGGACCCTGCCGTTTAAGGATATAGTATCCGTCAATAAAGCCGCTTTCAACAATCCCGAACTTGTCAACGGACTCCAGCTGTACTTCCTCACCCAGCTGCAGATGATACTGGATGCCGCCGATTACTATGAGTCTTCGGTGATACTCTTCAGCGAAAGGCAGACGCCAAGAATACTCGGGAGGCTTTACACCAGCGTCAACAGCGAGCTAAAAAAATACTACAACTTCATAGACACCCGAAACTCGCTCATCCAAAGTGCCTTTGGAAGCTCAGAAGAATTCAAGAAGATAGTTTTCGACACCATAGACATGGCCGCTGAAAAGGCTTTGTACTGGTTCGACTTGGCCGTCAGACTTCTCCCAGGGACCTGGAACCGTTACCCGGACTGGAAAAATGTATATCTCGAATACATGACATCAATAGAAACCGTGGGACGTTCCCTCGCTGAAAAAAGCCAGTTGCTCCTTTCGGTTGCCGAAAGACATGCTTGGGCCGCCGAAAACATGGGACCAGACTCACCCGGTGATACTCTTCAGTACGCTATAGCCTGGGGTAAAAATTACCTGTCCGGTGAAGAACTGAACGATTACAAATCGAAGCTGAGTGAGATCTACTCCAGAGTGATAGAAATGAATCGTGAACTCATAAGAAACGGAGGTTCGATCACGGAGACCAAAAAAGAGGAAATCAACACTCTTATAGGGCTTTATGAGTCGCTCCAGATGTAATTCTGGTATACATTCAAATAGATTAGTGCTATAATATTCGAGGAGGTGTCCTGTGAAAGGGAGCTACTATGTGACCACACCTATTTATTATATAAACAGCGAACCGCATATCGGCTCGGCGTACACCACTATAGTCGCAGACGTTGTTTCAAGATACAGAAGGCTTTCCAATAGTGATGTTTTCTTTCTGACAGGAACCGACGAGCACGGTCAGAAAGTATTGAGTGAAGCCGTTTCGAGGGAGATGGATACACAGAAATATTGTGATATCCTGGCTGGAAAGTTCAAGCAATTATGGGAAGAGCTCGAAATAAGTAACGACGGTTTCGTGAGGACCACTGATGACTACCATATGAAAGCCGTTCGTTTTTTCGTGAACAAAATGAAGGAAAAGGGAGATATTTACAAGGGCAAATACGAGGGATGGTATTGTGTCCCAGACGAGACTTTCTGGAACAAAGAAGATCTTAAAGAAGGAACCCTCTGCCCCGAGTGCGGAAGAGAAGTAAAATGGGTCAGCGAAGAGAATTACTTCTTCAGACTTTCGAAATACAACCAGGCGCTCATAGATCTTTTCAACGAAAATCCGGAGTTCGTTCAACCTGATTTCAGAAGAAATGAAATGATGAGGATTCTGGAAGCCGGCCTCAAGGATTTAAGCATAACCAGGACCTCTTTTAACTGGGGTGTTCCCATGCCCGAAGATCCTGAGCACGTAATATACGTATGGGTTGACGCCCTGATAAACTATCTAAGCGCCATTGGCTATCCCGACAACATGGAGATGTTCTGGCGTTACTGGCCGGCCAATGTCCATATAATAGGCAAAGAGATAAACAGGTTCCATTCGATAATATGGCCCGCCATGCTGATGTCGGCAGACCTTCCCCTTCCCGTTCAAATTTACGCCCACGGATGGCTCACCATAAACGGTCAGAAGATATCCAAGTCGCTCGGAAACGCCATCAGCCCTAGAGAGTTCATAAATATCTACGGCAACGACGCTTTGAGATATTATCTGCTAAGGGACATACAGTTTGGCAAAGACGGCGACTTCTCCGAAGATAGCCTGATCAGTAGGATAAACGCCGATCTAGCTAACGATCTGGGAAACCTCCTTCATAGAACCGTTGTGATGATCGACAAATTCAACGGTGGACTGGTACCACATCCAAAAGAGAGGAACGCGACAGATGACGAATTAATTGCCCTGGCGGAAAGGACTTTCGTCACGTACAGGGAGTCTATGGATAGCCTGCGTTTTACACAGGCCCTGGAAGCTGTATGGGAGCTCATAAGATTCGCCAACAAATACATAGACCTCACAGAGCCGTGGAAGCTTGGAAAGGACCCTGAAATGAAGGGGAGGATAGATACCGTACTGCACAATCTGGCTTGCGCACTAAAGAATGTCTCACTTATGATAGAGCCCGTGATGTTTCACACGGCTAAAGAAATAAGGCGCAGACTCGGAATTTCCTGGGAGATGAATCTCGCCGATCTTTCGTGGAGTGAATTGCCCGGGAACATGAGAGTCAATCACGGAGAGCCTATCTTCCCTAGGATAGATCTTACTACGCACAGGAAGGTGACGGAAATGAATGAAGACAAAGGCAAATTTCAGGAGCAGGAAGAGAATTTAATAGACATAGAGAGTTTCTCGAAAGTCGAACTGAGAGTCGCACTGGTGGAAGGGGCCGAAAGGGTAGAGAAGTCCAAGAAACTGATCAAATTGCAATTGGATCTTGGAGAGATTGGAAAGAGACAAGTTGTCGCCGGTATAGCCCATCATTACAGCCCGGAAGAACTGGTGGGTTTGAAAGTGATAGTGGTTGCCAATTTGAAGCCCGCAAAACTCATGGGTATCGAATCTCACGGTATGATACTCGCTGCCAAGGCCGGCGATACACTGACATTACTCACGGTTCATAAAGATATGACTCCAGGAGCGAAGATTTCATGAGGAAAGAGGGGGGTCTTATCTTTGTCTGAAGAGATCATCCACAAAAACATTGACGATGAACTTATAAATTCATACATGCTCTACTCAATGAGCGTCATAGTGGGTAGAGCAATTCCCGATGTTAGAGACGGCTTGAAGCCGGTACAGCGAAGGATACTGTATGGAATGTCCGAGCTCGGACTGAGACACAATCAAAGCTTCAAAAAGAGCGCCCGTATAGTTGGAGAAGTGATGGGAAAGTTCCACCCACACGGCGATGCCGCCATATACGACGCTCTCGTAAGACTTGCCCAGAACTTCTCGATGCGTTATCCACTTGTTGAAGGCCAGGGAAACTTCGGCTCCATAGACAGAGACCCTCCCGCCGCTATGAGATATACCGAAGCCCGTATGGAGACCCTTTCAGAAGAGCTTTTACAGGACATAGATAAGAATACTGTGCCGATGCTTCCCAACTTTGACGGTTCCTTGCGCGAACCCGATGTTCTACCGGCGAAAATACCCAATCTCTTGCTGAACGGCACTTCGGGAATAGCCGTAGGCATGATGACCAGCATACCTCCTCACAACCTGACGGAGGTGGTGAACGCTCTGGAGCTTTTGATTGAACAGCCTGAATGTGATATAGATGCCCTTCTTACCCATATAAAAGGTCCAGACTTTCCGACAGGTGGAATGGTTATGGACGGTCGAACCATATCCACCATATACCACGAAGGAAAGGGAAGGATCATCCTGAGAGGTATTGCCGAAATAGAAGAGAGCAAGGGGAATCAGTATATAGTTATCCATGAGATCCCCTATAACGTTTCCAAAGCCGATCTTATTGAGCAAATAGTCGTTTCGGCACAGAATGTACGTGATATACAGATCAGGAACATTAGAGACGAGTCCGACAAAAAAGGGTTAAGAGTAGTAATCGAGCTCAAACGCGGAGCCGATCCCAACGTTGTTCTGAACCTTCTCTTCAAGCATACACAGCTCCAAACGACTTTCAGCGTTAACATGCTGGTTATCGATGAAAAGAAGCGACCCAGGGTTATGAACCTCAAGCAGATGTTGCAGGCCTTCCTCACCCACAGAGTCAATATTATTCGCGCGAAAACTGAATACGAACTCGAGCGTGATTCCAAGAGGGCCCACATAGTGGAAGGTCTCACCAAGGCTCTGAGATCTATCGATACGGTAGTCGACATCATAAGGAATTCCTACGACGATGAAGCCACAAAAAACCTCATGGAGACGCTCAATATAACACAGGAACAGAGCGCCGCGATTCTCGATATGAAGATGGGGAAGCTCACAGGAATAGAGGTAGAGAAACTGCTCAAAGAATACCGCGAACTCGTCGCCAAAATCAATGAATACAGGAAAATACTCTCAAGCGAAACCGAAGTTTATTCGATCATAAAGTCAGAGCTTGAGGAATTGAAGAACAAGTACGGAGATGCCCGCAGAACCAGAATAGATTTGGGAAACGGTACGGATTTCGATATTGAAGATGTGATACCAGACGAGGAGATAGTGATTCTTGTCACGAAACGCGGTTACATAAAATCCACTCCTCTTGAGAGCTATCGTAAGCAGGGAAGGGGCGGAAAGGGTGTGATCGGTGTCAGGACTAGCGAAGAGGACTTCGTAGTGAATATTCTGACCACCACCCGGCTAAGCAAGACCGTGATCATCACCTCGAAGGGAAAGGCCTATGTCTTGAGCAACCATCTTATAGACCATTCTTCGAGAGATGCCAAGGGAAAACTCCTGGCCAATTACATCAAGATAGAGTCCGACGAATCTGTCCAGGCCGTTCTCTCTATAAGAAAAGAAGAAGTTGAAGGTAAATATCTGGTAATAACTACTAAATCCGGTAAGATCAAGAGAACGCCTTTCGAGGCCTTCCTGAACGTTCGCAGCTCCGGAATCAAAGCTATAAGTCTTGTCGATGATGATAGAGTGATAGACGCATCTCTCACCGTTGAGGAAAGCGATACTATAATCATTTCCACTCGAAACGGCATGGTAATAAGGTTCCCACTAGAACAGGTCCGCGCAATGGGAAGGAGTGCGGCCGGTGTTATGGGGATAAGACTCAGAAAGAGTGACGAAGTGGTAAGTGCCAACGTTGTCAGGGCCGATGACGACAGGTTTCTTTTCACGGCCACCGAAAAGGGCGGAGGCAAAAGAACCGATATCTCCGAATACAGGTGTCAGAACCGTGGTGGCATGGGAGTGAAAAACATATACGGTCTCGAGCGAATAGGGAACGTTATAGGAACGCTGGTCGTAACGGGCGAAGACGAAATCATACTTGCCACCCGAGGCGGAATGTCCATCAGGATTCCTATCGATCAGGTCAGATCTACTGGTAGAGTCACAAAAGGAGTACGAATAGTAGATCTTAAAGAAGAGGATATAGTTGCCAGCATGGCCGTAGTTGTGGAATGAGGGTTTCAGAGAGAATAGGGGGTGTCTGGCATTGACATTGACAGAGAAGCAAAAGAAGATTCTTGAGTTTATCGAGAACTTTATCAAGCTTTACGGCTATCCGCCGAGCATAAGGGACATCTGTCGAGACTTCGATATTTCCTCTCCCAGAGGTGTGGCCAAACACCTTGAATCTCTGGAGAAGAAGGGTTACATCGAACGTACCGGTGTTTCGAGAGGAATAAGAGTCCTCAAAAGCCCTGACGGCACATCGATAGAACCGGGTAGCGATGTCGTAATGCTTCCCGTGATCGGTAATATAGCGGCGGGAGAAGCTGTTCAAGCCATTCAGGCAGAAGAGGAGAATATACCTGTTCCACTGTGGATGATAAGGCGCGGCTTCGAGTACTATATTCTGAAAGTTACCGGTAACAGCATGATCGATTCACATATTATCAGCGGTGATTTCGTGATAATCAGAAAACAGGAATGGGCTAACAACGGAGACATCGTAGTGGCTCTGATAGACGAAGAGTATGCCACTTTGAAGAAATATGAGAATGAAGGGCAGAAGATACGGCTGATACCATCAAATCCAGATATGCTGCCGATGGTTATCGAAACCAGCAGGGTGAAGATTCAGGGAAAACTATCCGGAATTCTCCGCTGGTACAAGTGATCTCGTAATAAAAGCCAAATCTGTCCCAACATGCGCGGAGGATATAATGAAATTATCCATAGCATCTGATCACGCTGCTTTTGAGTTGAAATTCTTTATTGCTGAGTATCTAAAGAAAGGCCACGAAGTCATTGATTTTGGCCCCGAATCGCCAGAAAGGTCCGTCGATTATCCAGACTTCGCGCGTCGTGTCTGTAAGTCTGTGTTGAGCGGTGAAACTGAATTTGGGATTCTTCTTTGCGGAACGGGAATTGGAATGTCGATAGCCGCGAACAAATACAGGGGAATCAGGGCGGCTCTCTGTCTCTTTCCGGAGATGGCCGCGCTGGCGAGAAAGCACAACCACGCCAATGTACTGGTGCTTGGAGGCCGGCTTATGGGTTCTGAACTCGCAGCATGGACGGTTGACACGTTTCTCTCAACCGCCCAGGAGGGCGGCAGGCATACCAGAAGGGTCGAAAAGATCGAATCGCTCCCAGTCGAAGATCTGGAGCGATCTAAATGAAGATCTATTACGACAGACGCCACCTCTTTCATCTTCCCAAGAAGGAATTGGATAACGGTGAATGGATAGAAAATCCCGAAAAGCCCGAAAGGATAGAAACGATCCGAAGTGCCCTCGAGGGAAATGGCTTTGTGATAAATGAACCAAGAGACTACCATGTCTCTCATGTTTTCGCCGTTCACACGCCAGAATACGTTGAATGGCTAAAACAAAAGAGTATGACCGTTTCGCCCAAGAGGGAGTATTTTCCAGAAGTGTTCGGATACGATAAGCTATTCGATACAGGAACACCGGTTACGACAGGCTGTTATATCGCTTCGCTTGCCGGAGTTTCGACAGTTCTCAACTGTGTCGATTCACTGCTGAGGACGAGACGGTCGCCTACGCGCTTTGCCGTCCGCCCGGTCATCACGCCGGAGTAGCCACTGGAGGCGGCTATTGTTACTTCAACAACGCCGCGATAGCAACCAAGTATTACCAGAAACACATTAGAGGGTTCGTCGCCATACTTGATCTCGATTTCCACCATGGAAACGGGACTCAAGAGATCTTCTATTACGACGATACAGTGCTTTATGTCTCCATACATGGAGACCCTAGGTTTTTTTATCCTTGGATCAGCGGAAATTCCTGGGAGATAGGTGAAGATTCAGGTGAGGGATTCAACGTGAACTTCCCACTCGATGGTGGCATCGAAGGGCCGGAATACATAAGAACTCTGACCAAAGCTCTCCAGGAGATTAACGATTTTTCGCCGGATCTGCTAGTGGTGTCTCTTGGAACTGATACGCATGCAGCCGATGGAGTTGGCCATTTTGGGCTCATAGATTCGGATTTCTCCATGATTGGAAAATTGGTAGGAGAGATTGAAACACCCAAGCTGATCATCCAGGAGGGAGGCTACAATCCACAGGCGAACGCTGTTTCTGTTTTGAATTTCATCAAAGCTTTGAAATAGATTGTCCGCGAATACAAACAGGTGCGACCGTTGGTCGCACCTGTTCTTTTGGGTTCAGAAGGCCGGTCCAAAACCGAAGAAGGGCGTTCCGTAGTAAAGCTTTCCATCAGCGGCGCTTTTGCCGGCCAGATAGGAGTTGTATCCGTAACCGAGGCG
>Ga0208041_1002281_pt1 | contig 10333 bp, 9 predicted proteins | sample AD_SCU002_MetaG_FD_184453 | JGI IMG/M metagenome (GOLD analysis project Ga0208041, IMG submission 184453) | Active sludge microbial communities of municipal wastewater-treating anaerobic digesters from China - AD_SCU002_MetaG (SPAdes) (version 2) | ecosystem: Engineered > Bioreactor > Anaerobic >...
TGCAAGTGTCTCGGAACCCGTTACACCCGTTACACCCGTTACACCCGTTACACCTATCGGTGTGGAGCAGGGTTTCGCAAACGGAGATAGGAGATTGGTGGATTCTGTAACGGGTCAAAATAGCCTACCCGTTACACCCGTTAAAATTACTCCTATGACGACGACGAGCCACATTATCCCCCGGATCGGTGCAAACCCCCCTCACGCACGCGATATAGTCAGGAGGAGAGAGTAATGTCCGCCGACGTGATCCGGTGGACCGGCGGCCCGGGATCTGGGAAAACTTACCAACTCCTCCGCGACGTGCAGCACGAATACGTTTCCGGCAGGAGTATTGATGACCTCTGCCTGATGAGTTTTTCCAGAGCCCAGGCGGCAGATCTGGCGAAGCGCTTGCATACTGATGTGTTCCCCCGTGCGAAAAAAACCGCTATCGCGTCCAAATGCGCCACCATTGACGCATCAGCGCTCCGCGCTTGCCGTGCCGCAGGCCACATCCCGACCCCCCGCGATCAGATCATCCAGCCGGGGGAAAAGAAATCCATCGCAGTCTACGGAAAATTCATGGCGGAAAACCGGATCCCCTACAGCCCGGTCGTTCAGGCATCGGACGACGACGATCCGGTTTCCCGGGCGAGTCTACCTGCAGGGAATCAGATTGTTGAGCTCAATGCGTACCTGACGGCAACGATGCAGGAACCGTCAGACTGGATGCGGGCGGCGTCAGCTCTCGGCCTGCCGTTCCAGGGGGCGACGTGGGGGATTGAAGACATTCTGGCAGCGTGGGTTGAGTATAAGGCTAAACTGGGAGTCTACGAGCACGGGGATTATGTCTCCCTTGCACTGGATACTGAGCTAGACCCCCCTGCCCCGGTGCTCTTCGTCGACGAGTTCCAAGACGTGAGCCCACTCCAGAACGCTCTGATCAAGCACTGGATTCAGAGCCCCGAAACAGAGCGAGTTTACGTCGCTGGGGATCCCGACCAGTCAATTTATGGGTTCCGGGGCTGCTCTCCTGACCTGTTTTTGGCTCTTTCCGCCACAGACCGGGGGGCGCTTGCCGGCGACCAACCGGTATCCCGGCGCTGCCCGGCCAGAGTACTTCGGACTGCGGAAACACTTCTTGGCCACCAACCAAACGTAAGCCCGACCGAACGCGAGGGCATTTCCGCACGGGCAACACCCCGCACGACAGAAAACCTTGTTCGACAGATCGAAGAAGGGGTTCGTTCTGCCCCGGCGGGGCAGACAGGCTCGGCGGTCTTCGTGCTCTGCCGCTTCAGGCGGCATGCCACCCAGATAGCCCGCGCCATTGCCGCAGCAGGCATTCCAACATCAGGGATACGGGATCCTACCTCAGGTCCGTGGGGGAATGCATGGATCGGCCGCTCTTCAAAGGCGTTGGAACATGAGGCGGTCAATGTTTGGGCTCTTACTCGGGGGGTGCGGCGATACCTATCTGACCGTCCTGAACCATTCCCAGCCGATGAGGCCGCAGCACTCGTCCGGGCAACCGTTCTGGAACCCAGACGAACGGAACTGCTAGATATCCTTAAAGCTCGGACTGCAAAGCGTTTCCCTACCCGTTCCGGGGACCTTGCACTGTGGATGGGCGTAGGTGCGGCAAAGCTATTTGAGCACCTGAACCTCCGCCCGGCGTTCATCGAGCAGATCCGGAACTGCATCGTCCGGGAGCGCCAGCGAGGGTATGAGATGTCTCCTAGTCAGGTTCGCGTTGATACCGTGCATGCCGCAAAAGGGTTGGAATGTCCGGTGGTCTTGCTGCACACAGGGTACCTGAAAGGACTTCTCGAAGGTCTTTCCGTACCAGAACGGGCGGCTGAGGAACGGAGAGTTTTCTATGTCGGCGCGACCCGGGCATCCCACGCCCTGATTGCCTTTGACTGGGTAGAACCCGTATGGCCGGTCTTCGGGAGGGCAGTAGTATGAAGGCGCTCATGGAAAGTGCCTGCCGCTTCTTCGAGAGGAACTTAACCGAGGCACATAGGAAGTTCCTTCTGGAACGGTATGGGTTCCAGCCGTGGTTTGTTGAGCGAATGCGGATCGGGTATGCCCCGGCGAACCGGTCTTCCCTGCTCCTGCATCTCATGGATCGGGAGTATCAGCCCGAGGCGATCATAGGGTCAGGTCTGGTAACCCGGTGGGAGCAGGAGAGTAGATCCGGAGTCAGCGATCTGTTTCGCGGCCGGTACGTCTTCCCATATCTCGATGGGGAACGGAAACCAGGATATTTCGCCGCCCGGGCGACCCCTGAAACCCCGGCACAAAAGGATGAAAAGCCCCCGAAGTACCTCAAGAACAAAGGCACATCCACGGGACCACAGGAACAGATCTTCGGAACTGCGTCAGTAACCCCTGGAGAACCCCTTGTCGTCACCGAAGGGGTGGCGGATGCACTATCGGTTCTCCAGGCGGGGCATCCATGTATCTCGCCGGTAACAACATCGTTCAAACGGGATCGGGTAGATGTGGCTGCGGCCTTCTGCCGGTTGGCATCTGCGGTCTATGTCGTAATGGACTCTGAGGATTCAGAGGCAGGCAGCCAGGGAGCAGTCAGAACCGCCCTGGCCCTTCAGACACATGGGATCTCGCGGGTCTATATCGGGACAATCCCCCGTCCGGAAGGGGTGGGGAAAGTCGATCTGAATGACTACCTCCGGAACGGGGGAAACCTCGATGATCTCCTCGCTGCAGCAACCCCTGCAGAACAGCACCCCGCCATAATGGAGGAAAGGAGGAAGGAGTGGTCTGCGGGGATCGCCCGCCTGCGGTCAGCAGTGGTTCGGCAGCGGTGGGAGAGCCAGCAGGCGACGAAGAAGACGAAGGGGAAGACAAATGGTGTCGATGACATCGAAGACCTGAAGAACAGGATGCCCTCCCTGTCAGCCTACACCGGCATCCTTCCGGGAAAAAGAGGGGCGCACCCCATCTACGGCTCGACTCATGGTGACAACTTCCTCATCTCCCGGGACGGCGAAACATGGACTTCGTTCCATGGGGGAAATGATCAGGGAAAGTCCGGGAACCTTTTCAAACTCGTCGCTCTGGAGCAGGGGTTCCTCGTGGACGAGCGGCAACCCCTCCGAGGGGAGGCGTTCAAACAGACGATCGAGTATTGCCGGGATCGGTGGGCGTGAGGTATGGTAGGAATGACTGAATCCAGGCAGATACGAAAAGGCGGGTTGATGTTCCGGATCGGGAATCAGTATCTCCCAGCCGAGGACGCTGCTATCAGATTAGGGGTTTTCTGTCTTGCAAGCAGTGTTCCCCTATTGGTTTGCCCAGAGTTCAGAGTAGTAGGACTCTTTCCCATTTCGCTTGGATTAATCTGCCTCGTATACATAAAGGGGCGTGGAGTCCTTACCGAAGACATTGCTGTACGGTGGGCTCTTTGTGGGGTTTTTTGTGGGGGCATTTATCTGATGGTGTGGTATATCTCAGCCCACATTCTTATTCCCATTCTGAGAACACTTCTGACCTATATTTAGATCTATTCCATAGTAGCCATAATTTGAAGGTAATGCTACAAGCGAGAATAATAACAGTGCCAATCGTGGCATATGTTGCTTCAGGGAACGTGGAATACAGACCAAAAACAAATAGCAAAACACCCGCTCCAGTTCCAAGCAAATATCCTATGGCTAACCATGTATCTTTAGAGACTCCGAAAGAAATGGTGTCAACCACTGTAAGAATGCCAAGTATGAGCAGATAAGGTCCGATATCTAAGATAGATGTATCTATCTTTGAGGGCTCATACAGTAACCCTGAGACTATGATGGAGATAACGATGGCAACGAGACCCTCAAAAATAGTTACAAAAAAGCCCTTGAAGATCTCAAGTACAAAATTTGATATTGTATCATATGTTTCTTCAAACGCACCCATAAAATAAGGTTGTTTCCATAAATAAGATAATTGCGTTATTGCTCTCAACTGCTAATCGAATCACCGGCTTCCATCTCTAAAACGATCGACCGGGAAACCGCCACCACGCGGCCGCCCCCTGCCTCTCCCCGTCCTCGGTTTCCGGCTCCTCAGCCACGGCGGACGGAGGAGCGGGGAGGCCGCCCCCTTCTCCTCTCGCCCGGCCCTGCCCTGAGCCTCCCCCGACCCCCGGCCGGCCCCTTCACCTTCCTCTTCACCCTCAGCCACGGCCCGGTCGGGGGAGGGGGGAGGCCGCCCCCCGGCCCCCAGTAAAGCTCCAGTCTTCATCTCTCCTTGCCCTGCCCAATCGCGGGGTCGTCGCCATACCTCATTTTCGGATGACTGATCCAAACCTATCCATCTATCCAAGCCATACCATCCGGGGATTAAAATCGCCAGTTTAAAGCATTGGAGTGATAAGCTGTTCCCCATGAGTAAAAAGAGACATTACTCACACCCCCATAACTCACACCGTAGTGAGTATCGGCCTCGCAGTTATCACCCTCATGACTGGCATAATTGGCAACCGAAGCAGGGCCGGTCAACCATCACAACAATATATCAGAGATTTGAGCGTTTCTCGTGGCGGCACCCAATTGCATCAGTCGGTTTGTACCTATTTTTGGCCCTTATTCTGTTCCGAATCGCGTTATTCGATGCTTCTTTCCGCACATACACTCACCTTGATGAGATTCATTTCTGGGTCGCTGTAATTGCTATGATGATGGTCGTCGTCGCGCTTTTATCTGCCCGCGCATGGTGGAAGAGGAATGTCCCCGACATCCACATCCGGGGCACTGGAGATGTTACATGGAGAAATAGGTAATATATCCATATTTTCCAGTGGAAATTAGGGGTTATATAATGGCCCCAAGGGTGATTTCCTACACCACCAAAAGAAGGTCAGTGGCACCTAGCCGATCCCAAAAACGCCTCCAACATCCCGTTCGCGACATCCGTACCACCCTGCGTCTCCAAGGCGAACAAGACTGTGCGATCCGTGCGATCACAATACCATCCTCCAAGATACCCTCCGATACGAACCGTGTCAGACGAGATCTCCTCATACACGGTGTCATATATGATCGGGATATAGGTGACCGTGTGTCCGGTATCAAGAGCCCGCGTGTACTTCACACCAACGGCAAGGTTGGAGAATGTGGGATCCTTATTCAGATCGTTGATCCAGGTTGATAGGGCATCTGAGATCTCTGGGGTTTCTGTGCCCGAATACCACCAAGTAGCCATGATCGATTCGTGGACCCCAGAGTCCTGCACCGTCACCATACCGTCGTCGTAGGTATTCCAACCCGTTTCCGATTCGTCATCGTAAAGCCAGAGCCCTTTCGGGTACGAAAACGAGATACCATGCTTAGCATACGTATCCGTCGGGGAGTTTGCAGTTGAGTAGGTGTAATCAGACCATGCGGCAGAGGCCGTTGTGTATGAAGGGGTCTCTCTAGGAGATAGGGTGGGATCCATAACTACAAATGCAGCAACGGAAACCATTGCAAGGGTCAGGGCCAGCATTCCCAAGATCATCAGAGGATACCCGGGGGTTTCTGGCTTTGGGATCGGATCAACCTTGAGGATATGCCGTTTGACTAGTTTTTTTATCCAGACCCAGAATAGAATGCCGATCACCGAGAAGATCAGGATCCCAAAACATTCGCCCATGAACCTTGCGGGATTGGTCGCGGGGAGCGATTCTATCGCTACAATGACCAAGGAGGGGATGGTCCAAAATGCAATTGCCGCAAGTTCCGCTCCGGATTCCCAGAAGCGGAGGACATTTAAGAGGTAGGCCACGTAGAGCCCACAAAAGCAGAGGAGCAACAGGGCAAGCCCCAGACCCGCGATCACCTCTGATCCGGCAAAACTTCCGATAGTGGCTATCAGGATTCCCGACCCGCCTAGAACTAGCGACCCTAGGGCAACATTCTTTGGAGAGAATTGTGTCATTTTATTGTGCGATGTATTAATGTATTATATACTTTGTGTTTTGCATATATTCATGTAAAGAGCGCTATATTGATAGTATAACTCAAAAATCACCGGCATCTGCAGGGAGAGTTTGTGGTATCTTTACTCATACTTGGCAGGGTGTCTACTTGGGGTGGCATCGAGTGCCAAGAATTGGTCTGGAAATACCTTGCCCTGCCGCGCCCCGTAGGCGGGCGATCTCTCCTCCACCCTACCCGTGGGCCGTCTTATATACGATCCACGGCCACACGTCCACAGCGCGGCCGCCCCCTCTCCTCTCGCCCCGGCCCTGCCCGGTCCTCGCCACGAGCCCCCGGCCGCCCACCACCACCCCCAAGGCCGCCCCCCGCCCCCTTCACATTCCGGGGATGCGCGGCCACCGTGGCTACTGATCTGGCACCTCCTCAATCGGGAGAGAGCAAGGGTGCGCGACCTCCTCCCCACTCGTCGCACCCCCATATCATCGCTGTGGTGGGCGATCTCGATTCGAGAGGTATCCCCCCACCTAAAATAGACCCATCTCTTCGCCTCACCCTTCCTGACCCGGACCCCCTGCCACCGCTCCTGGCTCGCGACGTAGGTTTCTGTCTCATCTCTCGTGAGGAAGACCACATCGCCGAAGGTCTCGAAGAACGCGAGAGGGTTATCGTTGATGACAATCCGCCTGATCGTCGCCTCCCCGACGTAGCCGGTGTCTTCGTGGGACTGGTAGAAGATAAGTTTCATACCCGGTTTGAGTGCCTTGAAGACGGTGGCGGGCTTGATGAAGACGGTTTTGCCGTCCTTGAAGAACCGGGGCATGAGGTTCTTGGGCACAGGGAAGGTGACGCCGGTGATCTCACTCATAAGCGCCCTCTGTTACTCCTGACCCATTATCAGCCGGTAGTCCTCTTCAGGAATGGTCCGCATGGCTTGGCCCCGGATGTGCCCGGACCACTGTGTCTTGTTGGTGATGAAGGTGAGCTTCGGAACCAGGGGCTTGAACTCGACCGGCGAGTCAAAGATTCTGATTGGCTGGAGTCTGATACGCAAGGGGAAGATCTCATCGCCCAGCTTGGGCGGAGTGGTGAAGACTCTGGACGTATCCTCATAGACCTCTGATGTGATCTCAAAACATCCGGTGATCGCCGGCGGTAGAGTGGTCTCCTTATCGATCACCTGCTGCCCAACGTAGACAAGGAGGGTGTCGCCGGGCCGGGTCCTGCTTATCTGGTTGATAGATCGCTTCGGGACGCCCCAGACCCGCTTTTTGATCGTGATATCCGAGTTCGCCCTGTTGGAGATGGCGAGCCAGTATTCCATGCACGACACTTGTCCTTCATGGGATAAAAGAGAATTGCTTATGGTGTTTGGGGAAATATTGCTTCTCTGATTATTATCGCCTCTTTGGGGCCTTATAAAACGGTGATCGCATGGGATATCGTTCAGGAGACATTGTATCATTGAGAAATCGTCTGTGGAGGGTTGATTCGGTCGAAGGGGGCATCCTCAGTGCGTCCTGCATCGACAGTGACTCCACAGAGCAGCATCGCTTCTTCACCCCATTTGAAAGAATCGAACGAGGACAGATCCGTTCACCGGACCCGGACAAGGTAGGGGATGTTGGAACCAACCGCCTGCTGGTTCAGGCGTTCCGTTACTCTATGGTTCACGGGACCGCGCCGCTGATGAGTCTGCGGAAGAGCGCGGTCATCCCGACAGAGTATCAGCTGGCTCCCGTGATCATGGCCCTCAACCAGGGGGCACGGGTTCGGATGCTGATCGCCGATGATGTCGGGCTTGGTAAGACAATCGAGGCCGGGCTTATCGTGTCTGAGTTGAAGTCCCGAAACCTGGCATCCCGAATCCTCATCATCTGTCCACAGAACCTTCGGGAGCAGTGGAAAGATGCACTTCAGTACTTCTTCCAGATCGATGCCAGGATCCTCTCTTCCGTTCACCTTCGGGGCCTTGAGAGGGGTATCCCGCCGGGAGCGAACCCTTGGGCTCACTATCCGTGTATCATTACCTCCATCGATTACATCAAATCCGAGCGGGTCCGTCCCTTCGCGATCAGTGCGGACTGGGACCTTGTCATCATCGATGAGGCGCATCTTGCCGCAAAACCCCACCGGAGCAGCGAGGGGGAGAGTACTGCCATGCTCCGGCACACCCTGGCAAAGGAGGTCGCAAAGAAGACAAAACACCTCCTGCTGCTCACCGCAACACCTCATAACGGCTATACCGACACCTTCGCCAGCCTCCTCGCGATGCTCGACTGCGGGATCGTAACCGGCCCCACACATGAGCCGATGATCAATCGGGCTCTGGCGAAAGAGCACGTCTGCCAGCGGCGGCGAAAGGATGTGGTAGACTGGTTCCGCTCCCACGCCGCCGAAGAGAATCCGTTCCCGGCACGTGACCAGAAAGAGGTGGTTGTCGATCTGGCGTTCCCCGAGGAGCATGCGATCCTGGACGAACTCGGTAACTACGGAACAGGTCTTCTCGATCTCGCAAAGCGGGATGACCGTGTCGAAGTTCGGACAATGGCCCGGTGGGTGGTGTTGCACCTCCACCGCAGGGGGCTCTCCTCCCCCCGCGCACTACGGATATCGCTTGAGAACCGGCTCAAGCGGATTGAAGAGAAGATCCGGGAGAAGGATGATAGGGCGGATCAGTCTATCTCGGAGGGGCATGCGAAAGCGGTCGCCCTCGATGAGGAAGCGGATGGCGATCTCTCAGATGAAGAGGCGTCCGAGCGTGTCGACCGGGTGGTCTACGGGAGCCTGTCAGCGCTGGAGGCAGAGGCAGAACGTCTCCGGGACCTTATGCAGAAGATACGGGACATCACCCCGGCAAAGGATAGCAAACTTCGCGAGCTCACCCGGAAGGGCGGCTATCTGGACCTGGCGATGCGGGGGCAGTATGGCCCGCGGAAGGTCCTGATCTTCACCCGGTATAAGGATACACTGGATTATCTTGTGGCGGAGATCCCGAAGCGGCTGAAGGGCATCAGTTCTACGAATGTGTTCGCCGTGTATGGCGACCTGAACGACAAGAGCCGGCACGAAGTTATGGATGCGTTCATCGAGGCGGAGTATGGGGTTCTGGTCGCCACCGACTGCATCAGTGAGGGGGTGAACCTCCAGCACATGGCCAACCAGGTCCTCCACTACGAACTACCGTGGAACCCGAACCGGCTTGAGCAGCGGAACGGCCGGCTGGACCGGTACGGACAGCCCGAGCGTGAGGTTCACATACGGACGTTTGTGATGCGGGATACGCTCGATGCAAAGATTCTCCGGGTTCTATACGAGAAGGCCCAGCAGATCCGGGAAGATTATGGGTTCTCCCCACCGTTCTTCGGCGACGATGCGGACGTGATCTCCCTTATCGGGGAGATGGGGCTGGATGTCGGTCTGCCGCCAGCGCAGCGGACGCTGTTTGATTCGTACCAGGAGAGGCCCGGTTCGGGGCAGCGGGTCGATCCGTTCAGCGAGGAGACTATCGAGAAGATTAAGAGGGAGAGTTTCTACGGGCAGACCGGTGTCGATCTCGAGGATGTTCGGGCCCGGATGGCGCTTTCGGAGCAGGTTATCGGGACAGAGAAGGATTTCGAGCGTTTTGTAAGAAATGGGCTTGTCCGCTTCGGCTGCGAGATCACGGAGAACCATGACCGCAACCGGACGCTGCGGATCCTGCTCTCTAATGATCTGGTGGTGCCGGGCTTACCCGATGTGATCGAGAAGGCTACGTTCGAGAAGCGGATCGCTCTTCAGGAGACCGGTATCGAGCAACTGAATACGGGGCATCCGGTGGTGCGCCGCCTGATCGAGCTCGTCAAACGCGATGTCTTCTCACCGGAGACGAAGATGTACGGCAGGGTCTGCGTGGTGGCGACCCCGGATGTAGCTCACGTCACGGCGTTATACCACTTCCTTGTTCGCTACAGCATCGGCGGGCCACGCCCTTCGCTGATGGAGGAGATCGTGCCGGTCGCCTGCGATCTGGTCACGGGGTCTTTCCCGGGCGAGGAGGAGACCGCCGGCCTCGACCGCGTGGAGATGGTGCCGTTGCCCCCTGGCCGGGAGGCGAGCGTGAAGAAGCACCTTGTCCGGGCGCTTGACGAGGAGACATGGTCCCCGGTCTTTACCGGGCGGATCGAGGCCCGGCGGCGGGAGTTGGTGGCTGAACGGGAGGCACTCCGGGAGCAGCTCGCGGCGGTCTACCCCGATCCCGAGTGGCTTTCTGGCGCCGCCGAGGTCTCGGTCGCCTCCCATGACCTGATATCGTTGCGGTTGCTTGAGCCGGTGCCGGCGGCGGGGGTGCGGCAATGAGGGGCAGAGAGCAGTCCTTTGTCCGCGTCTCGGGTGGGATCGTCACAGAACACTTTGTCTCCTTGATGCAGGACGAGAAGCACGGG
>Ga0208041_1002282_pt1 | contig 10330 bp, 7 predicted proteins | sample AD_SCU002_MetaG_FD_184453 | JGI IMG/M metagenome (GOLD analysis project Ga0208041, IMG submission 184453) | Active sludge microbial communities of municipal wastewater-treating anaerobic digesters from China - AD_SCU002_MetaG (SPAdes) (version 2) | ecosystem: Engineered > Bioreactor > Anaerobic >...
CGGGGCCGGGCAGTGCGGGACCTGCGCCGTCCGCGTCGATGGGGAGCCTGTCCTTGCCTGTATGGAGGAGGCGCGCGACGGGATGATAGTCGAACCGCTGGCGCTCCCCGTCCTTAAAGACCTGGCGGTTGATATGGAGCCTGTGATCGCTAAGATCGCCAGGATATGCCCGAGACCGGACGGGGAACTCCCACCAAAAGAGGTTATCGAGGAGATAAAACCGCTCCGGGACTGCATCGAGTGTCTCTGCTGCGTCTCCGCCTGCCCGGCGCTCCTGGTGACGGAGTTCGCCGGGCCGACGGTGATCCGCCAGGAGATGCGGCTCGCCCTCGACCCCAGGGATTCCGGCGACCGGATCACCGATGCCGTCAAGAAAGGGCTCTTCTACTGCACGACCTGCAAGCGCTGCGTGGAGGTCTGCCCGAAGGATATCGATATCCCGGGCAAAGCCATCGAGAAACTCCGGGAACTCGCGAACCGGCGCGGGCTGACTCTCCCACGCCACAGGGAGGTGGCCCGGCTGGTGCAGGAGACGGGACGGAGCGTCGAGCGAACGGGGGTCACGTTTCTTGAGCAGGTGCCGGAGGTGATCGAGCCCGATGGGCCGATCCGCGGCGAGGTTGGGTTCTTTGTCGGGTGCATGTTCAACGGCCGGGTGCCGCAGACGGCGCTTGACGCGATGGAGGTCATGAAGCGTAACGGGATCAGGGTGATCATACCCCACGAGCAGGTCTGCTGCGGGTCACCGCTGATAAGGACCGGGCAGACATCGATCGTGGACGGCCTGAAAGAGAGAAACATTGAGGCATTCGCCAGCCGTGGGATAGAGACCGTGATGACGATCTGTGCCGGCTGCGGGGCGACGCTGAAGAACGATTATGAGACCCCGTTTGTGGTAAAAGACGTCACAGAGATCCTGACCGAGTACGGGATCGAGCCCCCGGCGAAGCTCGATATCCGTGCGACCTACCACGATCCCTGCCACCTCCTCCGGGGCCAGGGGATCCGCGAACAGCCGCGGGAACTGCTCCGGCAGGCCGTGAAGGAGTTTGTGGAGATGCCGGTGCAGTGCTGCGGCGCCGGTGGCGGCGTCCGTTCGGGGGTGCCGGAGGAGGCGATGGCCCTCGGGGCGATGCGCGGTGAGGCGGTGAAGGCAACCGGAGCGGACGTGGTGGTGACGGTCTGCCCGTTCTGCGAGTTCCATATCGCCGACTGCACCGATGTTCCGGTGAAGAACCTGACGACGATCCTGCTTGTGGGCTACCGGAAGAAGGACGCGGAGCAGGAGCCATCCGGGTGAGCGATTCCACCTTTTCATTACAGGCGATCGCGTGCCAGGAGTCGATCCGGGGCGCCTGGCCACCCCGACCTGGAAGCAACCGAACCGCACAGAGCCAAACCTCCAGGGACGATTGTGGGCAGCAGCGGTGCACCTGCTGATTCACCACATACAAAGATGCCGGTTAGGTTGCAGGGCAAAACAGCCGCTCATTTTCACCCCTGGTGACCTGAAGAGATGGGGCGGTTGGTATGAGCAACATCCAGAGGCATGAACAATGGTGGTGACGTCTCTGCCTCATCCGGGGTGGTAACCACCTCATCCGTGAGCCTCTTGGCTACAGGTTTCAGGAGGATTTGCCATGCACCGCCCGCCATCCCTTGAGGAGAGGGGTGGGGATACAAAAACCGGACGGTGTGGGTTTCTACGAAAATCACCACGCACAAAACCAGGTTATTGTGAAAGTGCCAGGGATCTCTTATTCATGCCGATTGAACAGTGAGAGGAGGACATATTGCTTGAAAGGCTACCACAAAACAGGTTGCACCTCAAATAATGGGCCCGGAGGGATTTGAACCCACGACCGCTCGGTTATGAGCCGAGCGCTCTAACCGGACTAAGCTACGGGCCCTACAACTCCCTTATAAGCATCGATCTGTCACGATAAATACGTTGTGCGCACCACGCCGAAGATGCGGACAGTATATACAATCGCAGAACGAGCAAAACAGTATGCACCGGATCATCAATTGGAACGAACTCTGGAAAGCAATCTACATAAACTCACCCGAGCGGCTCGATAAGAGCCGTGATCCCGCCGCCGCCTGGGACAGACGTGCCGCTGCCTACAGACGTGTCACCCACGGTGAGAAAGAAGCAACCAGGCTGGAACTTGAGATCCTTAACCTCCAGGGCGGGGAGACCGTGCTCGACGTTGGTGCAGGCACAGGTAGACTTGCGGTGCCGATTGCGATGACCGCAGCCCGCGTAACGGCCCTCGACCCCTCCGAAGGCATGCTCAACGTCCTCCGGGAGCGGATGGCAGCAGAAGGACTCACGAACTACTCCTGCGTTAAGATGCGCTGGGAGGATGCCGTGATAGGGAGAGATATCGAGCCCCACGACCTTGTCATCGCTGCATTCTCGCTTGGGTTCTACGACCTTGCCGCCGCCCTGGAAAAACTCGACTCCGCTGCAACCCGGGCGGTCCACCTCTTCTGGCATGCGGGGGAGTGGCGCGGCCCGGAGGAGATGGCGCTCTATCGTGCAGTCTTCGGAGAAGAAGCTACCATGAGAAAGGGCTACCCCGACTACATCTTCCCGGTAAACATTCTCCATGATGCCGGTGTATACCCAAACGTCAGAATCTACAACGCCGTCTGGGAGACCGTCTACGACTCTCCAGAAGAGGCCGCCCGGACATGGGTGGCGATGCACAACCCCCGTATGGAGGATCTCTCTCCGGTCAGGGACTACTTTGCCAGGGTGCTTTACAGAGACGAGACCGGGAAGTATGTCGAGACGACGCGACGCCCCACAGCGGCGGTCTGGTGGGAGAAAGAGGGCAGATAGAGGGTGACCCATTCAATCCCGGATGATCTGGTTGATGATCGCTTCAGAGATGTCGGCGGAATACTCCCCCGCCCGCCGGATGCTCTCAGCGATGTAGCCGATCGAGAGGGCAACCTCGCCGGTTTTTTCGTGCGCAAGAGCGCTTATACCATCAGTCATCCTGGTAAGATCCCCAACCATGTCGATGGTGCGGTTGGCATCGACTATATCGGATGAGAAGAGAGACCGCATACTTGAATCCAGTATCGCCATTGCGGTCTCCGTGGCCGCCTTCATAGCGTGGACAACCTCATCACCGACCTTGTGCTTGAGCAGGACGGGAACATGGGATGCAATTCGGACACCGTGGTCGCCAATCCGCTCCAGGCTTCGACTGACGGTATAATAACTTGATGCGCCTTCAACGGTCACATGTAGTTTTTCGGGGAGTGTCGCGTCCCTGAACATGAGGTGATACTGGCGCGAGACCAGCCACTGGAGTTTGTCCACCTCAACATCCCGGTTGATGATATCCTCTGCCAGCCCCGGGTCCCTCGCCTCGAGTGCGGTCATGGCGTCGTTATACATCGTCCCGATTATAACGAACACCCGTCTGATGCTGTTCTCAAACGGCATCTCCGCCGGATTCAGGATGTCCCGGATGAGGATGAATGAATCAGTCTCCTCGACGATCTGCTGGCCGATGGTCATCGAACTGAAGTCACGGACGGCCTTGCGGATGGCGGGGGAGAGCCTGGTGGACGCGGATATGCGGATGGCCGTATACCCGGCGATGTAGGAGCCCACAAGGCACCGGAAGAGAAAGACGGGGTCCTTGATGGAGTCGACCTGAAACTCCTTCTCCCACGATTTTTTATCCTCCGATGGGCGGGGGAGGATGAGAAGGCTTCCGTCGGCCTGGACCTTAACAGGAAGAGGTTCGTTTTTCTTGATGTTCATAGATTGAACCCACTCTTTGGGGAGGGAGATAACGTATGAAGACCCGCCCGTCCTCTGGACCTTCCGAAACTCCATAAGAGAGGTGTTTCTATAGAAGTAGAAATAATTAACTGTTGTCACAATATTGAATATACCAGTATTTACCGTATAGACGTTACCATATTTAATGTCGAAAATCACTATACTGTTTTACCATCCACGTATTATCATGACAGGAAAACATCTGTCGGGTGTGACGGCGGTTGCTCTCGCCGGCACACTTATGGTAGTTCTGATGGCAGCCGGGTGTCTCGGCAGCCAGCCGCCCGGGTCACCGGCATCACCGCCGCAGCAGATCACGGCAACCGGATCGACAACGGTGCTTCCCATCGCCGAGAAAGCAAGGGAAGCCTTCGAAGACCTCTACCCCTCCACCAGTGTCCTGGTAAGCGGCGGCGGTTCAAGCGTCGGTGTCAGGGCCGTGGGTGAAGGGACAGCGGATATAGGGATGTCCTCGCGTGACCTGAAACCCGAAGAGACCGGGATGTATCCGGGACTCGTGACGCACCACATCGCCGACGATGCAGTAATTCTCATCGTCCACCCAGAAAACAGCATCGAGAGTCTAACCCTGGATCAGGTGCGCGGCATATACAACGGCACCTACACGAACTGGAACCAGGTGGGCGGGCCAGACCTGGATATAGTCGTTGTCGGCAGGGACAGCGCATCAGGAACCCGTGAGTTCTTTGCTGAGTATGTGATGAATAAAGAAGACTTCACCAAAAATCAGGAGGAGTTCAACTCAAACGGCGGTGTCCAGCAGAAAGTCTCCCAAACCCCGGGCGCGATCGGCTACGTGGGTCTTGGCTACACCGACGGCGTGAAATCACTCAAGATTGAGGTCAACGGAGCTCCCATCGAGCCCACTCTTGAGAACATCACCAGCAAGAGGTATCCGATCACCCGACCGCTCTACATGCTGACGAACGGCGAGCCCGGGGGTGCTGTAAAAGAGTTCCTGGACTTCATCATGAGCGAGGAAGGGCAGCAGATCGTTGCGAGCGCCGATTACATACCAGTGCAGGGGTAACCTCCCCCTCTTACCGCCCTGACCGTGACCAACTATGAAGAGAGAAGAAGCAACGGCAGTTCAGTCCGGCTATCCTGGGTGGCCCGGACACTCCTGGAGAGGGCCTGAGGCTCCATTTGCCAGGAGAAACCGCCACCTCACCGATCTCATCGCCGGTAAACTCCTCTTCATCGTCGCGGTGCTCGCGATCCTCGTCGTCTTCTTCATCATCGGTTTCCTGCTTCGCGACGGCTACCAGATAGTTCTCGAGACCGGTATCTGGAACTTCCTGGGCGGCGTGGACTGGAACCCCGCCGGGTCGCCGCCATCGTTCGGGATACTCCCGCTCATCGTCGGCACCATTCTGGTGACGGCGCTCGCGATGGCGATAGCCGTCCCGCTCAGCATGGCCACTGCCATCTACATCGCCGAGATCGCCGGTCCCGGAACTAAAGCGGTCGTAAAACCCGCTGTCGAGTTGCTGGCAGGCATCCCCTCGGTTGTCTACGGGTTCTTCGGGCTGATACTCCTGACTGACTGGATCCGGATCCTCTTTGACCGCCCGTCCGGGTCGAGCTGGCTTGCAGGCTCGATCCTGCTTGCGATCATGGCCATTCCGACCATCACAAGCGTCGCGGAGGACGCCCTCAGTTCTGTCCCCCGTGAGTTCAGGGAGGGCAGCCTTGCACTCGGGGCAACCCGGTGGCAGACCATCAGGAGCGTTATCGTGCCCGGCGCCGTCTCCGGGATCAGTGCGGCGGTCATACTGGGGATGGGGCGTGCCATCGGCGAAACTATGGCGGTACTCATGGTCACCGGGAACGCCGCCGTCATCCCTGACCCGATAACCAACGTCTTCTCCCCGGTGCGGACACTCACGGGGACGCTCGGGATAGAGATGGGCGAAGTGGCGTTCGGAAGCCTGCACTACCACGCGCTCTTCGGCGTCGCGGTTGTCCTGCTGGCGATCACACTTGCCGTCAACGGCCTGTCAAGGCTCATCATACGCCGGATGCAGAGAACACCGGCACGTTCCAGGGCGCCGGGGCCGTTGATGCAGGCCGTCCACGGCCTCATCCCGCTTTCCCTCCCCCACCGAGCCAGAAGGAGGATTATTCACCCGAAAACCACACAGAAGTTTGCGTTTCTGCTGATCTCAATGGGGGTCGTGATCGTGCTTGCGGCTCTCGGGGTGATCCTGCTCGAGATCATCGTCAAGGGGGCCGGTGCGATCAGTCTGGAGTTCCTGACCGCCCCGCCGAGCGACCTCGGGAGAGCGGGAGGGATATTCCCTGCGATCGTCGGGACGCTCTACCTTGTTGCAGGGGCTCTGGCAGTAGCGCTCCCCCTCGGCATCGCAACCGCCATATACCTGATCGAGTACACGGCCGATACCTGGCTGACGCGGGGGATCCGTGCTGCGGTCGATCTGCTGAACGGGACACCATCCATCGTGTTCGGGCTGTTCGGGTTTGCGTTTCTGGTCCTCTTCCTGAACTTTGGGGTCTCGCTTATCGCCGGGCAGATAACTCTGGGCCTGATGGTCCTCCCCACCATAATAAGGACGACCGAGGAGTCGCTCAGGGCGATCCCAAAATCCCTTCGGGAAGGGAGTTACGCGCTCGGGGCCTCGAAGTGGCAGACTGTCTGGCGGGTGGTGCTCCCCCCTGCCCTCCCCGGGATCATCACGGGGGCGATCCTCTCGATAGGCCGCGCCGCCGGGGAGACCGCGCCCATCATGTTCACCGCGGCGGTCTTCAGCAGCAGGTATCTTCCGTCCTCGCTCTTCGAACCGGTGATGTCGCTCCCCTACCACCTATTCATCCTGACGACGAGTGTAGCGGGGGCGGACGACCAGAAGTTCGGGACGGCGCTTGTGCTCCTGATGATGGTGCTCTCGATATACCTCATCGCAATACTCGTTCGCCACAGATACAACCGGGCAACGGTGGTATAGACAATGGATGACTCAACGATTCTTGAGACAAGAGACCTCAACCTCTGGTATGGCCCGAAACAGGCCCTCCTCGATATCTCGATACGCATCCCTAAAAACACGGTCACGGCGCTGATCGGTCCTTCGGGGTGCGGTAAATCGACACTTCTCCGGTGTTTCAACCGGATGAACGACCTGATCGACTCGGCACGAATTACCGGCCGGATCCTCTTTGAGGGGGATGACATCTACGCCGATCACACGGATGTATACACGATCCGCGAGAAGATCGGTATGGTGTTCCAGAAACCAAATCCCTTCCCAAAGAGCATCTACGAAAACGTTGCCTACGGCCCCAGGATCCATGGGGTGCGGCGCAAAGAGGTGCTCGACGATGTCGTCGAGACCAGCCTGAAACGCGCCGCGCTCTGGGAGGAGGTGGAAGACCGGCTCCACGAACCCGCGCTCGCCCTCTCCGGCGGGCAGCAACAGAGGCTCTGCATCGCCCGATCGCTCGCGGTCGAACCGCGGGTCATCCTGATGGATGAACCCTGTTCCGCCCTCGACCCCATCGCCACGGCAAAGATCGAGGACCTTATCATCAGGCTCGCCCGGGACTACACCGTCGTCATAGTCACTCACAACATGCAGCAGGCGGCGCGGGTCAGCGAGTATACGGGGTTCATGTATATGGGCAGGCTGGTCGAATTCGATAGGACGCAGCGGATCTTTGAGGACCCGACGGAAGAACTGACGGAGAACTACATCACCGGGCGGTTCGGGTAGGATGATTCATGGTTGAGAAATTTCGTGCCGAACTGAGGTCCCTGAAAGGGGAAGTCGTGGAGATGGGGGATCTCGCACTTGATATGCTGCAGCGGGCGGTAAAAGCGCTGGAGACCAGGGATGTGGGTGCAGTCAAATCGTTTGACCGCGACAAGAAGAGACTCGCGGATCAGGATCACGAGATCGAGCAGGAGTGCCTCAGGCTCATCGCGCTGTATCAGCCGGTGGCAAAAGACCTGCGGACGATCGCAACAGCGCTTAAGATGAACACCTACCTCTACCGTATCGGGCGATACGGAAAAGATATCGCTATCCTGGTGCCCGATCTCGCCGATGCCCCGGTGTCATCAGACTGCCTCGACGGCATTCCAGTGATGGCGGATCTCGTCATCGGGATGGTCACCGATGCGCTGACCGCGTTCGAACGGGAAGACCTCTCCGTGATAGACGATATCCTGGCGAGGGAGGAGGAGGTCGATGCCCTCAGGTATGACGTCCTCCGGGAGTCTCTCTCCCGTATGGTGGATGACCCTGGAAGGATCACATGGTGCACGGACTGTATCATGATCGCCCGCTACCTCGAACGCTGTGGCGACCACGCCTGCAAGATCGCCGAGAAGGTTCATTACATGGTGACCGGCGAGCGGGTCGAGATCCGGTGAACCTCTCCCGCCGACCACCCCGCCATCAGGGGTGGGCGGACAGTAGGTGGCGATAGCCGGTGGGGAGCCGCCGTGGCCGGGACGCAGATGCGATCTCTGCCGACCCTACCGCGAACCGAAGTATAAACCGTTTCCTGGCACTTTATCGGGAGAATATCACCATTTGGGAGGGGCTGACGGGGAGGGGTCACGAAAAGAAATCTCTTGCAAAACCTGGGTCCCATCGAGATCCGGATGCGGGCGAGCGGCCCGCGGCGATTGCGCACATCCCCTCCGGGGCGGTGCCTGAAGGAACTCGTTTGATAGCCTGCCATAATCAAGTGTGGCCTGCGAGAGTTTCACAGGCCATTATTTATACCCTGAGACAAATTTCTCAAGAGATGCAGGACCAACAGCCCGTCAACCTCAAGGGCATCGCCTGGACGGCGATGCAGCAGTACGGTTTCGTCCCGGCCTTCCCCCCATCCGTCCTCCGCGAGGTCGAAAGGCTCAAACCGAAGGTCTTCCCGGCGATCATCGACGACCCTCGTGACCTCCGAACGCTCCCCTGGTCATCGATCGACAATTACGACTCCAAAGACCTGGACCAGATCGAGGTCTGTGAAGAGGGGCCTGGCGGAGAGATCCGTATCCGGGTCGCGATCGCGGATGTAGACGCCTACGTCCCGAAGGGATCTGAGACTGATCGCCATGCCGCCCGGAACGGGACGGCGGTCTACACCGGGGTTACAACCTTCCCGATGCTGCCCGACCGCCTCTCTGCCGGCCTGACATCGCTCCTTCCCGGCCAGGAACGACTGGCAGTCGTCATCGAGTATACCGTCCTCCCTGACGGGAGTGTGATGCCCGGCGATGTATACCGGGCAGTAGTTGCAAACCAGGCGAAGTTAGTCTACGAAGAGGTCGGCGACTGGCTGGAGGGGAGCGGCCCCGTACCCGATATGATCCGGGAGAGACCAGATCTCATGAGACAGATCCTGCTCCAGGATCAGGCCGCAACACGGATGAAGAGTTATCGGACGGAGAGAGGGGCGCTCGTGCTTGAGACCATCGAACCCGAACCGCTCGTGGAGGATGATCGGGTAGTGGCTCTTGTCATCCAGCGGCAGAACCGCGCCCGCTGTCTGATCGAGGAGTTTATGGTCGCGGCGAACAGGACGCTAACAGGTTTTCTGAATGGCGCTGGTCTCCCCATGATCCACAGGGTCGTCCGCAAACCAAAATACTGGGAGGAGATCGTTGCCGTGGCGGCGGAGCGCGGCACGGCACTGCCCGAAGAGCCGGACGCGGAGGCGCTCACCCGTTTCCTCATACGGCAGAAAGCGGCCGACCCAGAACGCTTCCCCGACCTCTCACTTACCGTCATAAAACTCATGGGGGCAGGTGAGTACGTGGCGTTCCGGCCGGGAGAGGAACCTGTCGGTCACTTCGCCCTCGCTGTCACCGACTACACCCACGGCACAGCTCCAAACCGGCGTTACGTCGACATCATCATCCAGCGGCTGGTAAAATCGGTGCTCGCCGGTGAACCCGAACCGCCCTACGCACCCGAAGAACTCGACGAACTCGCCTCCTGGCTCACGGGTCGGGACAAGGCAGCCCAGAAGGTCGAGCGGTTCGTCCGGAAGGCGGCAGCGGCGGTCCTCCTCAGGGATCGGATCGGTGAGACCTTCGAGGCGTTTGTCACCGGCGCCTCGGATAAGGGGACATATGTCCGCCTGATCGATCCGCCGGCCGAAGGAAGGGTGGTCATCGGGGAGCGGGGGCTGCGGGTTGGCCAGAGGATACGTGTCCGCCTGCTGGCGGTCGACCCCTATAAGGGTTACATCGATTTCGGGTATACCAGGTGAAGAAAAGAAGGTTTAGATCACCTATCCAGATGGACATCCACCTGTGGGAATGGGATCTCTATACCGGCATCCCTGAAAGCCCCGACGATCTCTCGGGTCAGATCCCACTTCACTCCCCAGAGGTCTTCCGTCTTCGTCCACGCCCGCAGGGAGAGGTTCACCGAGGAGTCCGCCAGCTCGGTTACGACCGTCACGGGTTCAGGTGAGGGAAGCACCCCCTCATGAGACTTCATCAGGTCAGTGGCAACCCTGATC
>Ga0208041_1002287_pt1 | contig 10304 bp, 13 predicted proteins | sample AD_SCU002_MetaG_FD_184453 | JGI IMG/M metagenome (GOLD analysis project Ga0208041, IMG submission 184453) | Active sludge microbial communities of municipal wastewater-treating anaerobic digesters from China - AD_SCU002_MetaG (SPAdes) (version 2) | ecosystem: Engineered > Bioreactor > Anaerobic...
AGCACGCGGACTATGCCCGACTCGCAGTTACCGACCAGGTAGAGCCACAGGCCCCGATCCTCTTCGTGGACGAATACCAGGACATGAGCCCGTTACAGGATGCCCTGGTCCGACAGTGGATCGACCATGCCGATCGGGTCTACGTGGCCGGCGACCCCGACCAATCGATCTACGGATTCAGGGGATGCAGCCCGGATCTCTTCCTCAGCCTGCCGGCGGAGGACCGGGGAGCCCGGGACGATGGCACCCGGCCGATCTCCCGGCGGTGCGCTATGCGGATCATGACGGAGGCCGAACGGATCTTAGGCCGGCCGGCGAACGTGGCCCCTAACTCCCGGCCCGGGAGGTATGGGCGGGAAATCTACACGCACACCCCCGAGGCCCTCCCGGCCCGGATCGAGGACGCGTTAAAGGCATACCCCGGCGGCCCGGTCTTCGTTCTCTCCCGGTTCCGGCAGCACGTATCGAAGATCGCGCGAGCCCTGGCATCTATGGGTATCCCGTGCAGCGGGATACGGGCGGATAGCGGCCCGTGGGGATCGGTCCGGATCGGTCGGCACAAGGACACCCTCGAACGGGAGACGGTGAACTTATGGCAGCTCGCCCGGGCGGTGCGACGGTATCGGGACGGCGGCGATATCGCCCCGATCCCCTACGAAGAGGCGGAGGCCTTGATCGCGGCGACCCTCCCCCCGGCCCGACGACCGGCGGCCCTCACCGACCTGAAAGCGAAGATCCGGAGGACCCCCCCGATCCGGGTGGGAGACGTTGCCCGGTGGATCCCCCTCGCCCCCGGCGACCGGCGGACCCTGGCACTTTTGAACCTCCGGCCGGCCCTCGTGGAGCAGATACAGGCATGTATCTCCCGGGAGGACCGGCGCGGGACGGTGATCGGCCCCGAAGCCGTCCGGGTGGATACCATCCACGCGAGCAAAGGCCTTGAGGCCCCGGCGGTGCTCCTCCATACCGGATACCTCTCCGGCCTGGTTACCGGCCTGGCAGACCCGGAACGTATGGCCGAAGAGCGGCGGGTCTACTTCGTCGGCGCGACCCGTGCATCTCACGCCCTGATCCTCTTCGACTACATCGCACCCCCGTGGCCCGGGTTCGGGAGCCCGGTATGATGGCCTGGAGCGCCCTTCTCGAGGACGCCTGCCGGTTCTACGAGCGGCACCTTACCGACGCCCACCGGCGGCACCTGTGGACCCGTTACGGCCTGATGCCTGACTTCGTGGAGCCGATGCGGATCGGGTATGCCCCGGCGGACGGGTCCGCCCTCCTCCTGCACCTTATGGACCGGGGATACTCCTCCGACGAGATCACCGGGTCCGGCCTGGTGGCCCGGTGGACCTCGAAGGACGGCACCCGGTCCGGTGTAGGGGATCTCCTCCGAGGCCGGATCGTCTTCCCGTACCTCGATGCCGGTCTCTCCCCGGTCTACTTCATCGGCCGGATGACGGACGAGACCCCGGCATACCGGGACGGCGTGCCGGCGAAGTATCAGAAGCAGAAAGTTACCCCCGAAGGCCCGAGGGAACCGATCTTCGGCACCTGGAGCGTCTACCCCGGCGACCCCCTGATCATCACCGAAGGCGTCACGGATTGCCTGGCAGTTCTCCAGGACTCCCGGCCCTGCATATCCCCGGTGACAACGGCCTTTAAGCGGGAGCGAGCTCCGGAGGCGGCGGCCTGGTGCAAGGTGGCCGGCGGCCCGGTCTACATCATCAACGACAGTGAAGAGTCAGCGGCCGGTCTTGAGGGAGCGGTGAAGATCGCTCACGACCTTCTCCCGCAGGAGTTAGGCAGCGCCCGGATCTTTATCGGCACCCTCCCCCGGCCTGCCGGCGTTGAGAAGGTGGACCTTAACGACTTCCTCCGGTCCGGCGGCGACCTCGACGCGGTGATCGCAGACGCGATCCCGGCCGAGGAGCATCCGGCGGTCCGGCAGGCACAGAAAGACGAGGCGGCACGGGTGGCGTCTCTCCTCCGGTCGATGCACAACCGGCAGCGGTGGGAGGCCCCCGGCGGGAAGAAGCGCAAGCGGTCCGGCGGTGTGGACCTCGACGAGTTACGCGCCCGGATGCCTTCGCTATCGGCCTATACCGGGATTGCTCCCGGCGATCGCGGCCCGCACCCGGTGTATGGAAGCACGCACGGGGACAACTTCGTGGTATCCGAGGACGGGGAGACGTGGACCTCATTTCACGGCGGAGACGAGCGCGGGAAGTCTGGTAACCTCTTCAAGCTGATCGCCCTGGAGCAGGGGTTCATGACTGACGAGACGCAGCCGTTACGCGGGGAGGCCTTCAAGCAGACGATCGGGTACTGCCGGGAGCGGTGGGGATAACCGTGCCCGACGAGACCGGCACGCTCTCGCCCCTGGCCCTTCTCCGGTGCTCCGGGTGTGGCCTGCGATGGACGGCCGCGACCCTCGACCCCGTAGCCTGTCCCGCGTGTGGCCGGCGGGAGGGGATCGCCCTGGTGCGGCGGTTCGGTGCCGGCACGATGTCACTCCAGGCCGGCCCGTCTCCCGCCCTCGTCGAATCGCTCCCCCGGTCCGGAACCCCGACGCCCGACCACGAGCGCCCGCCCTGGCATGTCACCGATGTCACCCCGACGAGTGACGCGGCCCCTCCGAGGATCCCGGCGGGACAGTGCAACCGGGACACCCCACCAGGCCCGCCCGCCCTCCGATGATCAACACCTCCCGGCAAAATTGCCGGGATGTTCTTTTACCCCGCCCCACCAGTGCACCGACCAGGACAATAAGCGGCAGTTAACGGGACACCTGGAGCCGTAACGGAGCCCTTACCGGCGCGTATTCCGGCACCGGCACCGGGAACGCGGCCCGGTTCCCTGGAAAAAATCCCTTCCGATCGGAGACAGTGCGAAGACGACACAGCAGAACCGGCAGCGGTTCCACTGGAGAGGCGGCCGTGACCTCCGGAGCCGGTCAAGCGGAACATAGCGGAACACCCGAGGGAGCCCCGGCCCGCGCCATCGCGCGACAGGTGCGCCATCGCGCGCCACCGGGGACGGTGTCGCAAAGCGTCGCATACCGTCGCACTCAAGCGACGAGTATCGACGAGCCGAACCATGCCCCGGGGATCCGCAAGATATCGCAATATCCCCGGCCCGGGCGATATCGACCCGACCCCCCCGAACCGGCGCATAGCGGCGCACCCGGACTCTCTCACGTTCGGGGATTCGATCCGCCCTGGAGCCGAACCCCTCCGGCAAATTTTGCAGTTTTTGAACCGGCCCGTAGGGACCCCCGATAGGGAAGCCGGCGCGGGTCCGGCACGAGAATGAACGCGGATCGAACACGAGAATAAAATCCGGTTTTGCCCCCCGCCCCGGACCGACCGCATTTTCTACTACTGGCATTTTCTGTTCTCGTGCACGGCGCGAGGAGCCCCCCGCGAATAGGTAGTACTCGATTTTCGAGCATCGGTATAGTCTCACATCGGGATCTTTCCGCCCCTAAACAGCGACCGGGAACCCCTGCCGGCAGGAGTGCAGGAGAGAGCCCCACAGAAGGCCATATGCGGCCGATCTCCCCCTGGTCAATGTGCAGATACCCCGGACAAATCCGCAGCGGCGATCCGGTCCGGCCGGCGAGGACCTGATCGGATCTGATCGCATGTGATCGGATCGAGACGCGGCCCCCTGGAGCCGTAACCGGGGATACGGGCGAGGCGGTCCCGCCCCTACTCCTCCGGCGGTCCGGAAAGTGATCGGATGTGATCGGATCGTGCCCATCGGCACGATCGACCCGGCCGGGAGGTAACAACCAGGACGGAAGCGGAGGCCCGATCTACACCCCCGGCCGTATTTTCGTAGTCCACCGGAGACGGGTGCAGCGCCCCGTCCGGGCGGTTGTCCCTCCCTAAAAAGAGCGACATAGACGTAACGCTATAGCGTGACGGGTCCCGGTAGAACCGCATGATGGAGCCACACAGACGGCCGTAGCCGGCGGATCCCGCCCGGCCCATACTCCCGGAGGGGTAGCAGGAGAGTATCACAAGTGTAGCAGAAGGGTTGCATAATTCCGGGACCCTCGCCCGGGTCACCCTCCCCGATCCGGCCCGGGTCCCGGGAGCGGTCCGGGGATAGGCGCTGAACGGGTGGCCGTGGAAGAGCTGCCGTGCAACCCTCGCCCCTGCACCTCCGAGACACCAGGCGCGATCGCCCTGGAGGATCCCCCGGCGGCCGGCACCGGAACGGATCGAAATGGTGATACGACGACACCTGGAAGGATCACCTATGCGGTTCTCACTCACGATGGAGGATAGCCTGGTCGAGCAGATCGACGAGGAGGCCCGGCAGACCGGGACAACACGGGCGGAATGGATACGGACGGCGTGCACCGATGCACTCACCACAGAGGCACCCGGCCCGACACCAGAGGAGCACCAGGCACACCAGGTGGAGGTGATCGAGCTCCGGACCCGGACGGCCTACCAGGACCGGACCATAGCGGACCTGACAGCCGACCGGGAATATCATCGGGGAGAGATCGCCCGGTTACAACAGGAGATCGGCCGACTCGCACAGGAGAACAGCCTACTTACTCACAGACTCCTGCCGGCCCCTGCCGGCGGCGTGGTCTCCCGGATCCGGCGGTGGTGGTCCGGGAGCGGGGAGCAGTAGCCCCCGGCCGGCATGTAACGGGTATGTGCACGGGACCGGGATCCGGCGCCACTCCTCCGGCCGTCTGCCTGGCAGCATGTGATCCCCGGTCGGTTCTACGTAACGCTATAGCGTGACCCCTTCTCTATCAGGTGCCGGCGGATCACCGACCGACACCAGGCAGGCACCAGGTTTGCACCGGCACTTTTGCGGGGAATAACTGTTCCCCGCAACCGGCACCAGGACGACACCGGACCGGGAGCCCTGACGGTGAGGCCCGCAGCGGCCCGACCCCGCACGCGGGAGGCGATTAACGCGGCCGGTAACGTGAACGGTAACGTTACCGCCCTCACAGATTGCGTATGCCGGCCGATCGCCCGCCGGCCCTACCTGGCATATGTCCAGAGAGGCGATCGGCCGAAAAAGGGACAGTGGAGGTGGGACATTTCAATCCACGCACCCGTGAAAGGGTGCGACCGTCCATACGGTTACTCCTTCTCCGGCGGATCCTCGAAGAGGAATTCACAGGAGCGCCCGAGCAGCATCCCGAAGATATCCGTAATGATCCCGTTCATCGTCCACTTTGGGAGGCCGGGACAATCCTTCTGCACCCGGTCCCACATCTCCTGATACAACTCATCGTTCAGCCGCACCCGGATAACCTGGTTGATCTCCTGGTGCACGCGGTCGGTATCGCCGCCGTGGCCGGTCGGCCGGAACTCTCCGGCATCGAGCCGGCGGAGTAGATCGGAATAAACCGATATCGCCCACTTGCACCCCTGGTAGTTCTCCCGGATCTCCGGCAGGCGGGGATCGTCGCGGTCCCGGTCGTCATAGTCCGCAGACAGCTGATCCGCATGGGTCTGGGTGTCGGCCCGCTTCTGCCGGAGGTGCGCCCGGAGCTTAGCCTCGTCGAGCATGGACCCTCACCCTGTTAACGGTTCTCCGCCGAACGACTCCAGTTCGCCCGGCGAGAACCAAATCGGATTACCAAGATCATCGCCATAGTCCAGTACGACGAGCAGCCCCGGCGGATCGGCCCGGTAGTCCTTCACGATCCCCTCCTGGTGTGCCTCCCCGCGAAGTCTCACGGGACGCCCGACCCATCGTGCAAGACCGGCCGGATCAGGCATCGGGATCCCCCTCTTCGAGCGGTTCCACGAGGATCACCCGCACTTTCTTTCCGGTCCAAGCCTTCGGGACGAATACGCGCCCGCTGCTACCCCCGTTGCTTACTTCCTTCTCGATGGTATCGTAGGCGTCTATCGTTACGCTAAATGGTTTCATTATGGCTATATTATGACAACAACCTATAAATACTATGCTGTCTATTGTTATATTATAGCAATAAAATAACAACGAGGTGCAACAAACATGCAGCAGTTTACGAAGGCAGGAAAAATCACCCGCGACCGGCACGCCCTCCGGGTGGAGATCGACGGCAGGAACGGACCGGGCGACCTGGTGATCGGTGCGGCGGCGGTCCGGGAGCTCTTCGACGGGGAAGAGGCCGATGTCTCTTTCGTGCAGGTCCGGACGGCGGACCAGGTGTTCGTCGGGTGGAGCGGGACGGTCCGGGTCTCCCGCAGCGGCCGGGCGATCACCCTCCGGATCGAGGGACAGACCTACACGAGCCCGATCGCACAGGTCCGGCAGGTTGTGGCCGGCACCAGGACGGCGGCCCTGCTCTCCCGGCCGGCCCCGGCACCGGTCATCGACGCGGACCGGGTGCAGCGGGAGAGGATCGACGCGGGACTTATCCACGCGTTTTGAGCCGCCGACCGTCTACGCGGACCGGGGAGGTGCAACCCCTCCCGGCGGCATGTGCCCCGATGACGGCCCGGCCGGAGGAGCAGGAGACAACAGAACTATGACAGAAATTGACTATGGAATCCTGACGGCGGCCGTTATGGTCGAGATGGAGTGCGCCCGCAGTAGTTTATCCCTCGAAGAGAGCAGAGACGGTGCTCTTGCAGGCTACAAATACCAGGGTGCCGCAGCACGAGCGATCCGGGAAGTCTTCGATGAGGCGGAGGCCGGTCCGGGGCCCCGGGCGGTGTGCCCCCACTGTGGCACGACCCTTGCAGCAGAGGCCCGGTTCTGTATCCGCTGCGGCCGCCCCCGGACCCCGGAGGTTATGCCCGGATGGCTGGAGGACCTGATCGCGGTGGCCGTCGCAAAGGAGACCGGCCTATCCCCGACGGATCCCCGACTGAAGGCACAGATCGCCCGGAGCCGGGAGGAGGAGCCGGAGACATGGGCCGCCCTGGTCGAACGGATATGGCCGACCAGGAAGGCATAACCCTCCCTCTTCCTGGCAGAGGGGAGCCGCCGACCGTAACCACGCGGTCCGGGATGTGCGAGGACCTCCCCGGCGGGATGTCAAGGGGGATAGGAGTAAGACCATGAAACAGATCGTTAACGGACTCCAGTATGATACGGAGGCGGCCGCCCTGGTTGCCTCTGATCGGTGGTGGGACGGACACAACTTCGAGCGGAACGGCCGGAATACCTACCTCTACAGGACGAAGGCCGGCCGGTTCTTCGTGTATCGCACCTCACAATGGCAGGGAGAGCGGGACCACATCGAGCCGGTGATCCCCGACGAGGCCCGGCAATACTACGAGGACCTACCCGAACACGAGATGAGTTACGCGGAGGCCTTCGGGGAAGAGCCCGAGGAGGCGTGAGGGCCGGCCGGAGCCCGTGGCGGATGCGGCAACTTCGGGATATGCTTTACCATTTGCCGTTACGGCAGGGCAGGGGCGCGCAGAAAATCGGGTGCTGTATCGGGCGGATCTTGACCCCGTGCCGCACCCCTGTGCCACCCCTCCCGGTCCCTGCCGGCGGCCGGTATTACTTAAACATTCCGAAGTATGTTCATTTGCAGAACCCTTCAGAACAGGTATGAAAGGCGCCGAGTGCACACGGGTGCAACGGTGTAATACGATGACATATGCGGCACATCAGTTAAAAGAAGTCTTAATAACGGCGGCGTGCTAACAATACAATCAATGACGGGTAAGACCCGACGCGAGGAGTCCCAAACCGCCAAGTTTGACTCCCCGCGCCGCATTACAGAACCGCGTAACACTCCAATATCGACGGATCATATATATTAAATCTTGGTCCATTCCCTGAAATTCGGAGAATTTGCGCGAAATTCTGTTTTGACGTTCTCCCCGTCGGGAGAAGAGCAAATGCGACCAAGAAGTGAAGCCCTCAACGACTTTGAAGCGGCCGTTCTTGCGGCCCTGGAACAGACCGCCGAACACACTATCCTTGCTGCCGACCTGGTGCGGGAGTTTTCGCCCCGGGCGGCCCGGACTTCTTGTATTGCCCGGCTCGAGCAGATGGAGAGGCGGGGACGAGTGAAGATGACCCGCTATGCCGGCAGGATCCTGGTGCACCTCCCGGTGGAGGCGTAACCGATGGGAGAAGCGGCGAGCCGGGAGGCCCGGGCAGAGGCCCCCACAGCTACAAAACCCGAAGCGGCGGGTTACTCAGTAATATCGACGGAACAGACGATAAACCATCCGGAACGCCCCGGCGACCCGCTGCCGGCCGTCTGCGAAACGGATCCGACCAGGTGCGGATCGTTCCTCTCCTCAGACGGCCCGTGCTCGAGGTACTCCCGGCGCGGATGCCCTCTCCGGCACCAGGAGGGATACCAGGCAGTCACCGACCCGGCCCCGGCGACCAGGACGGAGGCGGCCCTATGACGATCCCCGGCACGCCCCCCGCCCGGGAGCCGGAGACGTGGTTTCAGGGAAAGATGCGCCCCCGGTCCGAAGTGGAGCGAATCAAGAGGGAAGAGGCGGCGGCACAGATGGCCGGTCCGGTGGAGGTGGAGACCCCGCCCCCTCGCCCTCCCGTGCCGATGCCGGCGACCAGGACCCCGGAGCACCACGACGAGGACGAAGCGGGTGCGGGTCCGGTGGGAACAATGCGAGTGGAACACGACCCCGCCCCGGAGCCGGCACCCGTAACACCCTCGACGCGACCCCCCCGGCCGGCGCGATCCTCTTCGGCCGTAGTCCCCCTTATCGAGGGGATCTCGATGGAGATCGCAAACGTCCGGGGAACGTGGTATACGGCATTCATCCGGGACGGCGCGATACTCACGGAGGACGCAAACCGCACCGACCCGACGATCGACCGGCGAGCACCAGGACGACTGACGGCGGCGTTATCGAAGGCGGTTCCGACCCTGAGTGAGAAGGCGATCAAGAGCGCGATCGGTGTCACATTCGAGGCGGTCCGGGATGCAAATCAGATAGCCTCCGAGGCGGTCGCAACGGTGATCGGTGCGACCTCTTCGGTTACAATCGAGATGGCCGACCCCCCGATAACGACCGTGCAGCTTGACGGCGGCGGCACGATGGTCTTTTCGGCGGCGGATATGGGAAACCTACCGGCCCCGATCCTTAATAGTCAGTGGTTCGCAGCCCGACGAGAGATCCTACTTGCGACGAAAGAGGATTTCAGAGCGATCGCGGAGTACTGGCTATCCGTAGCGGAGGAGCGGGAGCCCCGCATAAAATCCGTGTGGGAGCCGATCACCGAAAAACTCCGGGAACGGATCGCCCCCCTACCCCGTAACACGGACCGGGAGACCCTAACGCGGTTCGGGGTTTGGCAGGAGCCGAACGGCCCGCTATGGATCTTGAGCACCCTGATCCAGTCTATCGTTAAGGAGGAAGGACAGAGCCCGTTTGATTCCCGGTTCGCTCAATATCTGGAGCGGGAAGGCCTGCTTATCGCGGGTCCGAAGGTGATCCGGGCGGGAGTACAGACGCGGCGAGCGTGGGGATTCAACCCTGAATTTAAGTTCGACCTTGACGACGCCCCGGGCGGATCCCTGGCAGAGGATCCGGTGGGGGACTGATGGCCCGATCGGCATTGTGTTACGGGTCCCCCCCATGTTACGCGTGCGAGAGAACTTCTCGCACCAAATCGTGCGAGACGATCAACACCCGTAACACCCGTAACAGCGTAACACTTGAAACAAATCTCCCTCTATTCAGAAAACAGAGTTCAATACGGGGAGGAATTTGTAACGGGTCGAAAGTTGGTAGCCGTAACACCCGTAACATAGCCTCTTTGGACGGAAAGGGAGAAGAAGAAGCACCGGATCGTGCAGAGGATACCTTACGCGCGCGATCAAAGGGGAGGCGGTCCGCATGAGTGCCGACCTGATCCGGTGGACCGGCGGCCCGGGGAGCGGGAAGACCTGGCAGCTCCTGGAGGATGTCCGGCGGGAAGTGGAGGCCGGCCGGACCCTTGACGACATGATCCTGATGACCTTCAGCCGGTCACAGGCGGCCGACCTGGCCGACCGTCTCACCCGATCGGTCTTCCCCGACGAGGATCGAAAAGACATTCTCCGGCGGTGCGCGACGGTGGACGCGATCGCCCTTCGAGCGGTCCGGGCGGCAGGCCTGATCTCCAACTCCCCCGATCAGATCATTGTAACGGGTGCGAAGAAGGCGATCCCGGTGTACCGGGAATTTATGCAGGCGCACGGGATCCCGTATGCACCGAACGCATACGCCCCGGAGGACGGCGACCCGGTAGCCCGGGCGAAGTTGCCGGCGGGAAACCAGATTCTTGAGATCAACGCATATTTGAGCGCGACCATGCAGGCCCCGGCGGCCTGGCAGTATGCAGCG
>Ga0208041_1002288_pt1 | contig 10303 bp, 13 predicted proteins | sample AD_SCU002_MetaG_FD_184453 | JGI IMG/M metagenome (GOLD analysis project Ga0208041, IMG submission 184453) | Active sludge microbial communities of municipal wastewater-treating anaerobic digesters from China - AD_SCU002_MetaG (SPAdes) (version 2) | ecosystem: Engineered > Bioreactor > Anaerobic...
CCTCACGCGGCACGAGCCCGGCCTCCTTCGCCCACCGTGAGATCGGTTCCGGCGGCGGCATCCGCTTTCCCGGTGCCCTGCCAAACTCCGCGACGGCGTGCTGCACGAGCGGCCCCTCGACGGTGTAGAGATCGGCGCCGGGCGTCTGCGGGTAGAGCGCGACGGTGTTGATCGCCTCGCTGGTCCCGACATAGGGCCTGCCGTGCGAGCCCGCCGCCCCCTGCCCGGTTTCGAGGTTCTCCTTGTACTGATTCTCGCACCGGATCGCGGCCTTGAGGAGTTCCTCCTGCACGATCTCGCGGTGCTTCGGGAGTTCTCGGCGCTCAACCTTGACACGGTAACTCATCGCCCGACGACCTCCTGCAGGTACACGGAGAGTTTCGTCACGCCGACGATCGGGTGCCGGTCCCGGCGCACCTCGGCGATCCGGTGGACGCGATACTCGTCGCGGTTGAGCCCGGTGATCGTCGGGATTCCGCCAGTGAAATCGACGGCATACTCGGCCCCGGCCGGGACGTCAGGGAACGCGATCAGCACGTTCCACGTTGCCCCAGAGCCGGAGACCCCGAGCACTCGCGCGTCAGGCACCTCGACGATGAGATCTCCGTTGCCCTCACGGTCGGAGCGGAGCCGGAGATACTCGCCGAGCGTCGCCCGCTTGGTCGCGGCGATGCCCCGGCCGGCGAGATCCCGCGCCTCTTTTTCCGACGGGGACGAGACGATCGCCTTGACAAGCCGGAGATCCCACTCGGACGCGGCGGGGTCGAACGAATCATAGTCATCGAACGCCGCCACAAGGCACCGGATGAGCACGGCCGTCTCCCCGACTCCGGCGACGGCTTGCTCCACGGGGCCGGGAGTAACCGCCGGATCGGGCAGCACCGCCGAGCCAACGTCGAAGTACTCCGCGAGCGGGAGGTTGGTGTCGAAATGGAGGGAGATGTCGGGGAGCGGCATCTCACCACACCCCCGCCAGCCAGAGGATCAGGGTGATGATTGCCCCTCCGACCAGGCCGAGGCCCCCGGCAATCGCCCCATCTCTGCCGAGCCACTGGTGCCGTTGGGACTCGAGTGGCCGGAGCCGCGCCTCGTGGTCGTCGAGGCGGGAGACGATGTAATCGACCTTCTCGTCGATCCTGACAAGGAGGTCATGGTCGCTCACCATCATGCCGCTCCTACCGCACGGTAGCGGTCGAGGATCTGCATCTGCTCCGGCGCGAGCACCATGAGCCGGGAGAGTTCCGAGTATGCGACACTGTAACCATCCATACTCATCGAGGAGGCCCCCTTCGTCGCCCGGTTTCTCGCGGCGTGGGTGAGAGCCCCTGCGACGAGGTCCTCGACGACTCCGGCGATCGCGCCCGGCGTTACCACGTAGCCGTAGGAGTAGACGACGGAAACGTTGCGGAGTCCCGGCGGCCACACAGCACCGTCGACGCGCTCCAGGATCCCCGGGCCGGCATCGACCTCATACTCGAGATCCTCGGTGAGCGAGACCCCGCCGACCCCGACGGAGATCACTGCGACGATCGGGTGGCCGCGGAGCCGGAGCCGCCGCCGGCCTGAGCCATCGTAGCGCTCAGCCACGGCCTCGTGGAGCCCGAAATCCCGCCCGCAGTAGAGGTCGACGGTCTCGGATGCCTGCTCGTTGAGATCGGCCACCAGAGACGCAAGAGCGGCCTCGTCTGCGAGCCCCAGGTCGGCGTACGTGATGCCGGACCGGGTAAGGGTCCGGGTCACATCTCCGTATGCCGACATGGATCAGTCACCTCTATGCTTTGCCGACCACGCGACGTCGAGCGTGCCGCCGGCGCCGGGGGCTGCGGCGGGCGTAGCCTTGACACGAGCGTAGGACCATGCCCCGGAGACCCGCGAGTAAGTGGTCGCGCCGGCCGCGAGCACTACGGACGAGGTCGCCGGGCTGACGAACCCCGTGACGGAGATCCCGCCGACATCGGTTGCGCCGACGAACCCGTCACCGGACTCGTTCGGGGCGTCGAAGTCGGGATCATCGCCGAGCGCGGTCTGCACGGTGATGGTGAGTGTTTGGTCGGTCGAGTTCGTGACCCGGCAGATCGCCTCACCCATCGTGCGGAGGTCGGCAGCGGTCGAGTAGACCGGATCGGTGTCCGGGACGGCGATCTCTTCCGGTGTCGGGAGGATGCCTCTCGTCACTCAGATCACCGCCTCTTCTTCGGTCTGGTTCCGAGGGTCTCCCGTTCTGCATCGCCAGCTGGTGCGCCATCTGTCGCCACCTCCTCTTCGATCGGGATATGTCCGGCTCTCCGCAGACGCCCCTCGAGAGCGGGATCGTCGGGGGCTTCGAAGACCCCCTGCACGATCTCAGCGCTCCGCCTCAGGGCGAAGGAGATCCGTCCCTTCTGCGCAGTCTTATGCCTCCACATCATGAGGCGTCACCTCACACCTGCGGACCTGCGATGTACGCGCACATGGTGACGGTGTTGTCCTTGCCGGCACCGGCTGCCTGGTCGACCGCGACGGTGACGACGATCTGCGTCTTGGTCTGCGTCTTGATGTACCACGCGGCGATCTTGGTGGTCGAGGACCCCGCACCGGCCGCCAGGATCGGCGTGCCCGCGATCGCCGGAATCTGGTCGTATTTGTTGATCAGATCGAACGTCAGGTCGACGGTAGTCGCGGCTGCGCCGGTGGTGTTGGAAACCTGCCAGTATTCTGCTGCCAGTGCGGCCCCGGGCACGAGATTGCCGGGGAAAACGGAGAGTTTTTTGGTAGTAGTCTGAACCATGTGCGATCACCTCAGATGTTGTATGCTTTCAGGTACTTCCCCCACTTGCCGCCGGAGCGGTCGGCGCAGCAGTAGTAGTCGCCCATGACCCACTCGTCGGAGAGTCCGCGGCGGCCGAGCGGGAGGAGGAATGGCGGCGCGAGCGACGGGATGATGTGCGCCCGCTTGTTGAGGATGTGGACGTCCCCCTCGTCCCCGGGGGTGAATCCGCCGCCCCAGTCTGCCTGGGTCTTGACGTTGTGGCTCGGGATGACCGGGACGCCCCAGATTGTGAGCCGCTCGGCACCGTAGTTGACCTCCCTCTGCCCGACCTCGGTCCGACCGTGGACGTTGATCTCGTTGTCGAGCTCATCATGGATGTCGTAGGACGTGCCGATGATCAGATCCTTCGGGTTGACGTTGTAGGTCTTGCAGAGGCCTTTTATCTCGGCCTTGATATCCTTCAGGAGCGCATCGGTGCCGGAAAGCGAGACGCTGGACTTGTCGACCACCATGCCGCCTGCAGTCAGGGCCGTCGAGAATCCCTTGGGGGCCTGAGCGTCGCCGAGACCGAAGTCCGTCTTTGCCTGCGAGGGGTCACCGTAGAGCATCGCCTGCTCCTTGAGCTGCATGTTCTCGGCGAACCGGATGCCGAGCGCGGTGTCCCGGAGGCTGAACTGGTGTTCGGCGGCACGCTGCCCGAAGTCCGTGACGGACACGACATCTGCCTGGATCGTCATCGCCTCCGATACCTCGCCGGCGGTGAACCCGGAGGGAGTCTTGGTGGTGACGTTCGCGCTCTCGGTCTCGCTCAGGAACCCGATCGGGTGGGCGCGGTTGGCAATGTTCATCCCCTTGAAGTAGGGCCCCTGCCACCCGACGATTGCGATCTCGTAGAGGAGCGGGGTGTCGGTGCGGAGGATGTCGAGGATCTCGGGGTCGTAGACGAGCGGGATGCCGGCCGCGACGGTGGACGACGTGACTGCCCCCTTGCTCCGCTCCGGGGTCTCGCTCTTCTCAAAGGCTTCTGTGATCCGCTTTACGACGAATCCCTTTGCCGCCTCGCGGTTTTCTTTGCGGGCGAACTTTTTCTGCACGCTCTCGGTGACTCCGCCCTCTCCAGACGGGGAGAATCCGTGGTTCTTCCAGAAATGCTGGTAAACTTCTCCCGGATTAGTGAACCCGAGGATTTCTGCGATACTTGCCATTGTTGTACCTCACGGAATGATGAAGTCCGGCCGTGTTGCCGGGGTGTTGCTCTTCTGCTCTTCCTGTTTGGCGACGACGATCCCCCGCGGCCCCCTGCTCCTGGTCGCGACGGCCTTCGTCACGGTGGTCTTGATCTCGTCGAGAACGGCGAGGGACTTGAGCGCCTCGGCGATCGGGGCGAGTGCCTTGCCGACCTCTTCGGCGACGATCTGCCGGATGGCTGCTTCGTCGAGGACCTCGAAGGACTTCTCTTCGTCCTCTTCCTCCTCGTCTTCGGCAGAGGACTCTTCCTCTTCCTCTTCCTCTTTGGAGGCTTTCTGCTCCTCCTGCTCTGCCTCGTCCTGCTTCTCCTCTTCGGACGGATCTTCTTCGGTTTCTTTGGTTTTCCGCTTCATTTCATCGGTTTCCAGCCCCACCTTCACGCGGAGCGATTTCACGACCGCCTGCACGGCAGCCGAGTTTACTGCGTCGGGGTTGCTCGGAATCCCCACAGCGCTGACCTCCCAGAGGCTCACCTCATCGAAGATCAGGCCCCCGTTGTCCTTGCCGCGGGACTTGAGGACCCCGAACCCGACGGAGAACCCGACGGGCATCCCCGACTCGATCTTCTGGGCGAGGGTCATCGCGGTCCAAGAATCGGGCTCCAGGAACGCGGTGCCGTAGAGAGTGCTCCCCTCGATCTCCCCATCGATCCACGCGCCGAGCATGTCCAGCGCCCCATAGAGCCTCGCTCCGCTCTCTTTGTAGCCATGATCGAGGTAGAGGGGGATTTTGCCACCCTTGAGCCCGGCGAGCATCGACTCCAGCCCGGCAGGGGAGAACTCGTCGCCGTCCCGGTCCTCAGTAATGGAGGAGATCGGGACGCGGATGAGGGTCACCTCCGGACCGGCTTCAACAAGCCGGGCCTTCCAGACCTTCGTCTGTCCGGGCGGGGCGGCGATCGATTTGGTTTTCAGTTCAGGCATTGCTTGGTCCTCTATTAGTAGTCTGAGGGGATAGGTTCAGTCCGGTTCAGTTGTCGTAGACGCGAACCAGACCGGCCCATACCCCCTCAACTCCTGCTATAGATCGTCTCGATGCCCTCGCGCTCTTCGCCGGTCTCGGGGTCGGTCTCCGATAGGATATCGGCGATCGGCACCCGCCGGACCTCAGCCTCCCCTCGGAAGAGGACGTATTCATCTCCCTGTACCAGCAGCCGGTCCGCGTCGATCTCCTCGGCCCCGACAGCCGTGTGGACTCTCATAATCTGTTTTGCTGTCATGATTTTGCCTCGATTGGATCAAAAGCGACCCGCAGAAATGGATGCCGTTCGGCGATCTGGCAGTTGAGACCGTAGCAATCCGCGTGCATCGTATACCCGATCCAGGACGATATCGACGCCCGGGTGTCACCCTCGGACGTCCCAGCCTCCATCTGTCTCAGGCGTTTGTGGACTCGCCGGACGTTCCGTGCCAGGACTCGGATGTGGTCTCTATAGACCATGACGGTCCGGATCAGGCTGAGTGCGGTCTGCCGGATTTCGCTCGCTAGGCCGTCCCGCTGTTGCGGGCGCGGGAATCGTTCAGTCACCTGCATCAGGTCTTTCGCCAGGTCGTACGATTTCTGCCAGATTTTCAGGCGTTCGTGCCGTTCTACCATACAGATCGCCAGATCTTCAGATCAACAGACTCCGCGGAAGCCGATGTTGCTGCTCACGTGGGACGGGACGTGGCTCACGCTCAGATAGAACAACCCCGCATTCGCGGCGTTGTTCCAATCCCCGCCCCGCCTCGCGGCACGCTGCCCGGTGTTCTGGTAGTAGTAATTCGAGTCGAACTCCGCCTGTGCACTCCCGATCGTTTTCGGGGCGAATATCTCAGCCCCGAGCGACCGAGCCCCGTCAGGAGCCGGGTCGTAGAGCGCCTGGACGTACCCGCTCGTCGTGGGCAGGGGGTGTCCTGCTCCGGGATACTCCGCGTCGATCGTGTGGTCCGCTGCGGTCCCGATCAGGAGATCGACCCACTCCCACACGTTACCCTTCAGATCCCAGACCCCTGACTCCTTGCCGTTGAGCGACCAGGAGAGTGGGCCGGATCCCGTGAGGGTCCGGGCAACCGCGTTGCCCTGATACCCGGGTCGCACCGGGTCCGGGATCCCCTCGTAGACCCTCTCGCGGGGGTCCCCGTGGAATTTGCCCCAGTCTGTGTTGCCCTTGCAGTACGGCAGTCCGCACTCAACCATAAGGATCCGCGCAAGAGCCGCGAGGGAGAACCACTCGTATCCCCCCGGTAGGAACCGACGCACGATTGTATACGTGTCGTCGGACGTGACTGGCGCCGGGAGCGCCGGATAGAATTCGACAAGTTTTGCAGCGTTCGGGTCGGCGTCGGCGTCCCCTCCAGTCCGGACGACCCGCCGAACGTAGGTCACGCCGCCCTGAGTGATGTAGACCCTGCGGCCGATCAGGTGGCCAGCATTCTCAGCATAGAACTGTGTAGTGCTGCCGCCGCTGTAGGGAGCGCATGTCCCTGTAGCCTTGTTTGCAGCTCCGCCCCGGTTCTCGACCGCGGCCCGGGCGTTAGACCAGTTGATGTCGGTCCACGGCACCACGTGCGGCTTGCAGGCGGCCCCGTTTAGCCCAGGGTCGTTCACACTGACTGATCCGCGCGATGACCCGGTGGCGTCGAACATGCACGCCTGATACTTGTCAATCCAAAACCCGCCGCAATCCAGGTTGTTCAAGTTCTCCTGTGACCAGTATTTCGACTCGAACTGAGGGATCCAGACCTCATGGATCTCTAGGGTATTCCCCGCACCGTCCGTCTCGAAGACAACGCGATTGCGAAGTTCGGGAACGTCCTTCCCCCACTCAAGCCCGGATGCGGCAGAACTGTTCGGGCGGAGCCGGGCCAGAGGATCAGTACTGACGGGCAGTTTCGCCCACGCTCCCGCCTGTCCGACGATCAGGTCCCCTTTCTCTGCCGTCAGCCCCTCTACGGTCGCAAGCGGGCCGGATGAGGGCGACGGGTCGAAGTAGATCGTGGCGGGGTCACTCGCGACCGTAGCCAGCTCTCGGACTACGTTTCCCGCTCCAGACGGCCGGGTCTGCGTCAGGCCTCCGGCGGTCGCGGCAGAGAGGTAGAGGGGCGCTCCGGGCGTCCATGACCATGCCGGGTTGTTGACGTACCCGAGTTTCACGAGCCGGCCTTTCCCGCCGGCCACGCCCGAATCGAGCGCGATCGCCAGGTCGCCAGCGCTCGTCGTAGTGCTGTTCGCTCTCGCCATGTACCATTTCCCGTCAGATTTCAGGTATGCGACCTGCCCGGCGTCGACGGTCGCGCCATACGTCTGCTCGGAGATGATGACCCCTGCTGCTGTTACTGCCATGTTTTTCTCACTCCTGTTTTAGCCACTCGTAGAGCGTGGCTTTGCTGATTCCGAGGCGTTCCGCCATCTGATTTTTGCTCATGTCGTTCTCCAGTCGCTGCAGGAGCCCCTGCAGCGTCTCATGGGGCCGCCCGTGCTCCAGGAGGACAGCGGCCTGTTTGGTCAGCGGTTCGATACATAACCCCTTGACGGACCGGAGTTCCTGCGCGGTGTCAGGGAGGTCGTCCTTCAAACTCAAGCGCTGATCGCACATGCAGTTGAACGGCTGGTCCTCGCCGACGACATAGCACTCCTTCGGGTAGTCCTTCGGCTGCCCCTTCGCCCCGGTTGCCGGGACGACGAACGACTCGCGGACGCCGACAGTGACGCCGTTCATCGCCGTGTGCCATGCCCGCGACCGGCCGGGGATCTTGCGGGAGCGCCAGGTCTTGCCCTTGAGCAGGTGCTCCGTTTCCTCCGCGAGCGCCTGCTTGCCGTAACGCTGCGCCCCCATGATCTCCGTCCGGGCGACGAGCCGGGCGTGGTCGCTGGTCATGCCGGAGACGTCACGCTGCAGCGCCAGCCATGCGTCGTTGACGTTACCGCCCTCGGCGACCACGCGGGAGAGCGAGGTCCTCACGAGGTCCTTGATACTGTCCTCGACGCTGCGCATGTTCCGCGCTGCCCGCTGCTGCAGGAGCCGGAACGCAAACGTCTGCGTGACATCGAAGTCTTTGACGATCGAGACCCGGTAGAGCCCCTTGCCGATCCGGCCCTCGAGTTCCTCCTCCAGCCGGCGGGATTCGAGATCAATCCCGTGCCGGAGGGCATCGGCCCGAGGGTCGGCGGTGGCAGCGAGGAGGTCCTCGGCGATCGTGATCTGGTCGAGGATCGCGTCGAGGTCTACGAGCGGTTTCGCGCCGCCTTCCTGCCGCTCCACCGGGAACGCCGCCTCGATTGCCGGCCGGAGCGCCTGCAGGGCGTCGTCGAACACCCCGGAGATCCGGCGGTGCAGCGCCTCGATGCGGCTCTTCCATTCTTCCGGCTCGTCCTCAGGAGCAGCCTTCATCGCTGCGAGCGCCTTAGTCACGGGGTCCGGGGAGGAGAGCAGGAGCCCGCCGCCGTAGAGGGGCTCGGGGGCGTTCTCGATGCCGACGAGTTCGCGGGCGAACCACTCCGGATGCATCCGGGCGAGGGAGTCAACGAGCGCGAGCGGCATGTCGCCCCACGGCACCGGCTCCTCGCCACGCTCGACGAGGATCCTGTTCGGAGTTGAGAGACCAAGCCGGAGGTCGCTCTCCTGCTCAAGGCGGCGCCGGCGCTCGATAATCGGGTTTTTCGGGTCCCATCGAAACTCAATTTCACCATCGACGTCCCAGTACGCCTCCAAAAACGGGAGGATGGAGCGATTGATCGCGCCGGAGAGGAGTTCGAGGAAGGGGTAGATCGTCTTTCGGAGGACAGTCTCGGTCTCCTCGTGTGCCGTCGCCCGGTTCACATCCTGCAGGTAGCCGACCTCGTTTGCCGAGACGCCGAAGCACATCCACACGAGGTTGTTGTACCATTCCTGAGAGGCGAGGAACTCCAACTCTTTCGGCGATGCCCGGAACGGTATCCAGGTGGCGTCGGTGGAGTTCATGAGGGCGAGTTTGTGGGGCTTGCCGACGATCTCGTCCTTCCAGTACTCCCGGAACCGGGTCAGGTTGTCGTTTGAGAGCCCCGGGAGGTTCAGGATGCCCTCTGGCACCTCGTTCTGCGGGAAGTACTTCAGGTTGCTGACATCCTGGTTAAGCAGGATCTCGATGAGTCGGTGCGCCATCTGCACCCGACTCCACCCATACTGCCGGTCGGTCGAGGGGTTTTCCTCGATCCACACGATCTGGTCGCGGCTGAAGGGGATGGGTGTGATCGCCCGGTAGAGGGGGGTGTCCATCTGCGAGATCGTCGACATGCCCGGGAGGCCGGTGGCGAAGGCGTCCTGCGCGATGGATGCCTGCGCCCCGACCTGGTAGTATGCCGGGGTGTCGCTGCCAGGGTCCGGAAGAATGCCGTGTTCGTCGGGGTTTTTCGTGAACGTGGCCGCGTCGCGGGCGTAGATCTCCTGGAGCCAGCCCTCCTCGTCTGGGACGAGTTCGAGCACCCCTGCGTCGATGGTGAGGATATCGGCGAGGACCTCTTTGCAGAGCGTGTCAAATGTCGCCGGGTTCCGCGAGAAACCTCCGTCGAGGAAGTCGATCACAGCATCGCAGGCGGCGAAGTGTTTGCTCGTCGGCTTATCGACGGTCGGGACCACGCCCCACTCGGTCGTCGTGACCTGCCCCTTAATCGCGAGCATAGGGATAGAGACGGTGTGCGAGCGGGAGAATCGCCGAATCGTGTAGAGGTCCTCGTAACGCGGGACGCCTCTCCCTGGAGTATACCAGATCGACTGCGAGAGGTCGAGCGCCCGCGGGGTGCCGGCCCCGTTGAGCGCCCGGGCACCAGTGCCCTTGATACCCGGCGCGACTACTGCCATCCGGCCTCCTCTGCCCGCTTGACGACCGGGGCGAGGTGCCGCCGGACGTCCTCCGGGGAGAGTTTGCGGATCTCGGCGATGTCCCGGCAGACGAGGTGCAGGGCTTTCGTGTCCCGCTGCCCGATGCTCTCGGCGATGATCGCCATCTGGTCGTCGGTCGTGCCGCCCCTGCAGATCCAGACGTAGACACGGTCCGGGGCGTCGTGGAGCGTCTCGACGTACTCGACGGGGTCCGCCGGCGTCGGCACCCGGATCTCGTAGGGCTCAGGCACGATCCGGGCCGGGGGCTCGACGCGGAGGAGCCGGGCGAGCGCGTTGATGAGTTGATGTCTGATGGTCACTGTGTGCCTCCTACAATGCATAACAGGCGAATTCCTCGACGGGCTCGGAGAGTTCGGTGATCGCCCACACGAGCGCGTCCATGCGGTCCGGGGACTCGTCGCCGGGGAGCCACTCGTACATTTGATCCTCTAGCTCCGGGAACGCGC
>Ga0208041_1002318_pt1 | contig 10180 bp, 10 predicted proteins | sample AD_SCU002_MetaG_FD_184453 | JGI IMG/M metagenome (GOLD analysis project Ga0208041, IMG submission 184453) | Active sludge microbial communities of municipal wastewater-treating anaerobic digesters from China - AD_SCU002_MetaG (SPAdes) (version 2) | ecosystem: Engineered > Bioreactor > Anaerobic...
GACCTCTGGCACCGCTCAGAGCCATTATCTGGATGAGTATTCCCACGACGATCATAATTCCGACAAGCGGTATAAGGGAATGTATGGTTTCAGTGGCTATTCTGAGGATCTGGAGTTTCTTGGGGCTGAGAAGTATGGCCGACACCGAAGCCAGCACGAACATGAGCGGCAGTCCTATGGTGGGCGTCGAGAAGGGCCATATCCTTCCGGCCATAATCAAGAATATTAGAACCGCGAAGGGTATCCCAACTCTCAGCCAGTTCATCTTTTCAGGCGGTTCCGGCAGTTCCTTCAAAGCCTTTTCCAGTTCTACGGTCTTTCCCTTTCCTCCCAGGAAGAACATCGCGAAAAACGCTCCTATTGCAGATAGAACGAGAAGCGGCTGGAAGAAGCCTACATATGGCATATTGGATCCGGCCGCTGCCATCATCGCCCAGAGATTGACCGGTGGGGCCGCAGCGCTCATGGCGGCACAGATGAAGATAATTGCGGCCACCCGCTTTTCGGAGATCCCCATGTATGACAGGACGGTTCCGACTAGAGTTCCGACTGTGAGAACGGTCGCAGCTCCCGAACCTGTCAACGCGCCCGGTATAAGCAACAGGATGGTCAGGAAGAAAAGACAGAGCAGTCTCGTCTTGTGAAAAGTTATGACGATCTTTCTTACCATGAACGCGACTCCACCGGACTCCTTCAGAAGATTCATGAAGAAAGTTGCGGTGATGAAGATCAAACAGACATCCAGGTACGTAAAGGAACCCTCCACCAGATGGCGAACAGGAATGGCTCCGCCCGCATGGACGATCCCGGCGGCGATGGCCGCAAGAAGCATGGATAGCTCTACACTCAACTTGAAGTACTTGGCCACGGCGAAGGTGACCGCGATAACTACAAGTATGAGACCAGCGTGGAAGTACACTAGTACCCTCCCCCTTCAATTACCGATCGAGAGATCGATGAGTCATCAAAATCAAAGTCGTCAGTTGGCGTTAATCAGCTCTAACAAAGCCGGGCCGATATCCAGTGATTCGTTAACCTTGAGCAGCGGTATTCCGCTCGTCTCGGAGAACTTGGTGAAGAAACCGTCCTCGTCGCTCGAGGCGATAACGAGTATCAGGTCTGACTTGGGAATAACCGTGTTGATAGATTTCTCGTCGGTGGCGTCGACACGCCTTGCCATTCCCTCGATATGCGCACCGATCACAGTCATACCGAGCTCTCTTGCCTGCTTGATTAGATCTTCGACTCTCTGTACTTCCAGGTTGATATCGATTCCGGCCGCGCCCATGCCTTTGAGACTAGTTCCGGTGGTGATAACGAGAGTCTTGGGGCCATCAGGGGCCTGGGCCAGCTCTTTCAACTGGGTCGCAGTGAGAAGATCTTCCTGAACACACGCGATTTTGCTTCTTACACATACCAATCTGAACATCAGGGCCCCCGGACTCTGCCCTAGAGTGGTGACGATCATAGGTGGTTTGACCACCGGCATCAACAGGCCGGAGGCCAGAATCACTGAACAGAGAAGTACCAGCACTGCCGAGAAAACAACCTTTCTCATAAAAAACCTCCCTTTCTGAAGCACAAAATTATGGCGCAACTGCGCTGAACATTCTTCAATTGATGATAGACATCGAATACATACGCTGCAACTATAGAAAGCCATTTAAGCAACTGTGAAGACCATATAAATATAAAATCCGATAAAAAAGATAAGTACGGGATGCTTATCGTTTACAACCAATTTTATCATCTGCTATTCCGGATGTGTAATCTCTTGAGAGACGACTATGGTTGAATAGAAACGATTAGAGTCATATATTGCTTATTAGTTAGAGTTTAACGGACTTATCGCTGATTTAGTGTCATATGACGCGCCTTTTTATCTGTATCGGCTAAAACGGTTGAAAATTCGATTATAAATGATACTATTTTTCCTGTGGGCTCATTTTGGAGGGGTTTAAATGAAACGATGGAAGGTCTGGGGGAGTTACGAATATATTCTATTAAGTCCTGAAGAGTCAAAAAGACGTGAAAAAGCGATCAAATATTTCGATTCGAAAGGAAAGCTAGTCGCCGTTCAGATCCTCAGAAAGAGCGAGGAACTGGGACAGTTGAGATTTCCGATATGAGCCTACGGACAGGTGTTTATGTGAATCTCCGGCACGATAATCAAACCTAGAGCTATAAGGATTATGCACAGCGACAGGTACAGGCCGAGTGGTACTGCCATCTTGAGAAACCTGTTACCGAGCCTGGGGTTTATCAGGCTTGCCGCTACATCTATACCCAGAAGAAGGGCCACGACAAGCAAGTACTCCAGCCCGAAAATGAAGAAGGGCAGATCGTTGATCTGATTTATGCTGAAATAGGCCTTTCCCTGGTTCTCCCAGTAAGGCCACGGGGTGAAGATCAGGTGGCTCGACAGGTAAACGGCCCAGGTGAACAGCACGGCGTGAATGGCTCTTCGGATCTTCAGATTGTACTTCCAGAAAAGGTAACACCCCATGATTATCCCCGAAAGGTGAACCACATCGTAAACGATTTGAAGTATATACACGTGATCTGAGAGTCTCAAGGTCGAAAGGGCAGCAACGACAGATATTCCTGTGGTCGCCATCGTCCACTGCTTTGCCCACTCGATATCGAAAAGCAAACCAAGCCAACCGAAAAAAAACACAAAGTAACAAAGATAAATAAGGTTATGCAGGTTGTTGGTCGAGTGGTAGATCTTCTCGCCGCTGGCCGTGTATTCATAATCCATGTCGGACATATCCAGATCGAAATGCTGGTTCGGTCCGTCATAACCACAGTCGCGCCACTCGTAAAGCCAACCGTCCCAGGTGATGTAGAAGAACATAACCGCAAACCATAGAACCATAAAGAAAAGCCCGAGCTTTCTTTCAAAGAGATTTTTGTTAAGCCTCATATTTATAACTCCCGGTCTTATAGAATAATGAAAATTCTAACAGATAAAACCACGAAAAATGATGTTAGAGTTATGAGGCGTGCAATAACCTGACTGGCGAAGCATTCATGAATCAATATGCCTCTTCCCTGTTATACTGAGCTAAAGGGGGTGTATTTGTGAGAGTCAAAAGTTTTGCGATAGGGGCATTTTTGTTTTTCGTTGTTTTGGCTTTCTGTCAGACAGTCAGCCCTCAGTTCGTTGCAATCGAGAGAGTCGTCTCGTTCGAGAACGACGGTCAAGAGCTGCGGGGTATTCTCACTTTGCCGGAGACCGGCGACAGGCCATTTCCAGTGGTACTCCTGCTCCACGGTTTCCTCGGTCACATGAACGATCTCGAGGTAAGGGGAACGGGCGGTTCGATGTACGAAATGACCGCCGACCGTTTGGCCGGAGCCGGGTTCGCTTCTCTCAGGTTCGATTTCAGAGGATCGGGCATAAGCGAAGGAAACTGGGAAGACACGACTTTTTCCGGTCAGATAAGCGATACTATCGCCGCGATTTCTTTTCTTGAAAGCCTTCCGGAGATCGATAACAGAAAGATCGCCGTTCTGGGCCTCAGTCAAGGTGGTCTGGTTGCGGCCTGTGTTGCGGCACGAGACGTTCGGGTGAAGAGTGTCGTTCTCTGGTCGGCCGTTGCTATTCCCATTCACACGTATTCGGCCCTGCTGGGCGCCGATGCGGTGGACTCGTCGATGAAAGCCGCCCCGGGTGAGCCGATCCTGGCCAATATCTCATGGGGAGGAACGACGGTGTTGAAAAAGGAGTTCTTCGATGAGCTTTTCACCATAGACCCGGTAGCCGAGGTGGCGCGCTACGGCGGCCCGTTGATGGTTGTATCGGGTCTTACCGACGCCATAGTCTTTCCTCAGCCGCAATCGGGAAGGATATTCATCGATTACCACGAAGGACCGGAAAGGCTGTTCCTTCAAAACTCCGGGCATATCTACGATCTGTTCGAGGGCAAAGACAATCTCGAAGAGGTCATTGACGAAAGTATTCATTGGCTTCTGGAAACCTTATAAAAAAGGGGACCTTGTAAATGCTACAAGGTCCCGTATATCGTTAGTGACTACGCTTTCTTTTTCAAGGGGATGTATATATCGAACTGGGAGTTTTCTTCGCCGGTGTATCTGTCGTCGTAGAGTTCGAACTCGTTCAATCCGACGGGTTCATACTCCGAGTTCTGAAACCACTTTCCGTAGATGTACTCGTAGGTCTCCTGAAGGGTATCGAGTCTGCCCTTGTGGGTGAACACTGCGTAAGTGGCTTCCGGTATTTCGGCTCCCACCATTCCCTCGGGTATGTTGTCAAGGTCCGAAACGGCCACTGAGGCGATATAGTCGAACTTTCCGTCCACGAAATCCTCCTCACCGGTACACATCAGGCCGTAGCTTTCCATAACCGGTAGAGCGTTCCTGATTTCCCCTATCCTCTTCATAAATTCCTGCCAGAGCTTTGGGCAATTGTTCTTGGGATCGTTTCCGTAGTACTTCAGTCCCACTACTTTGAAGGCCTTTCGTTTTACGATTTTTGGTTCCATGTTTATCCCTCCCATCAGTCTTTCGATCCTTTTCTTTGTGAGCCGTTTCCTGTGAGTAAGTGTGAAATGCAGTCCCAGGCGCCTGTATTTACCGGGTGTAACGCAGTATCTACTCTTGAAAGCTCTCGTGAAGGATTCCTGCGAATCGTAACCACACTGGAGGGCGATCTCCAGTATCGACATCGATGTGCCAGCCAGTCTTTCGGCCGCCTCGCTCAGTCTTCTTCCCTTTATGTACCGGCCTATCGTCTCACCGACGGTGTAGTAGAAGATGCGTTGAAGATGGACCGGCGAATAGAAGATCTCAGAACAAAGTTCTTCCAGGGTTATCGGTCGGAAAAGGTTCTGCTCAATATAGTCGATTATCGAGTTCACGCAATCGATGTAGTCTTCTCTCATAGTAGATTCCTTTAGCGTCCTCAAACCTTTCCACCCCCACAGTTATGGCAGAAACAATTATATGAAGAAAGTCTGAGGGGTTTTTGATCGAAATTATCACGATGGGAGTTAATGTAAAGTGCCTGCAGTGTTCATGAACCTGTGGATAGCAGTTTCAGGCTCTCGCCGATTTGAAGGTGTTTCTCGCTTCCTAAGGTCTCACTCTTTTTAGACAGAAGCGACGCCTCCTTCGATCTCTATCTCCAATCCCTTACCTGGGCTTTTTTGTTCACCTTGACTTTTTCCATAATTTTTACGACGTCCTCACGTCGGCAAAGCTCGGTACCCGGCGTCATTACCGTTGCGACGCTGGCCGCTCCAGCCATTTTGAGGGCCGTTTCCACGGTGCCGCCCATCTCCCTGTACATGCAGTAAGCCCCGAGGAAGGAATCTCCCGCACCGACCGCGCTTTTGACTGGCACTGCCGGCACTTCGACTCTGTAGATTCTCCCCTCGATCATGGCCATCGCCCCTTCCTTTCCCATGGTGAGGAGAACTTCGGGTATGGAGTACCTCTCCGAGACTTCTCTCAAAGCCTTTTCGTAATCGCCTCCACTTTCCCTTCCCAGCAACCTGTCAAGTTCATGGGTGTTCGGCTTTATGCCTGTGGGCGAGGCTTTGACACCTTCGGCAAGAGGCTCTTTATCGGAATCGATGTAGACTTTGATCTTTCTCCCGGTCATTCTCTCACACAGAACCCTGTATATATCTTTGCCAACACCTCCGGGTACACTGCCGCACATTAGCAGCGTATCTCCCTCTCTTAGAAGTATATCTATGGTCTTGTGGAGTTTGTCAATCTCTCTTTCGCTCAGATCCGGTCCGGGGAGGCTTAATCTGTACTGTCCACCATCGCTTTCGATAAGTATGTTCATTCTGGTTTCACCTTCAGTCCTGACAGAGGCGTAAACTACGCCCTCGTCGTTCAGCATCTCTTCGATCTCGTCACCGATGCGCCCTCCTAGAAAGGCGATCGCCACCGAATGGCCACCCAGCTCGTTTATGACCCGCGAGACATCGACACCTTTGCCGGCCGGATAATCCTTGATTTTATCGATCCTGACGGTATCGTCGGCTATCAGTTTGCCTGTGTAGAGATATCTGTCCAAAGCCGGGTTCAAAGTAAGCGTGAAAATCATCTTGCCTGTGCCACCTTTCCTCTATATTCTTTCGGTGTAGTCGTTCAACAAACCAAGCGCCACTATCACGGCCGTTTCCACCCTCAAGGTTCTCCTGCCAAGCGAGACTTTCACGCTGGCGGCGGAGATTTCGGAAATCTCTTCCTCTGTGAAACCGCCTTCGGGACCGACGATCAATCTTATCTCTCTTTCGGTGGCAAGCTCCTTCGAGAGTTCGCGTAGCGGTTTGCCCCGGAAATCCAGTAGCAGATTTTGAGCTCCCGACAGATCGAGATTTCTTTGTAGCTCCACCGACGGCAGGTATGGATTCACGCTCTGCTTTGCGGCTTCTCTCACGACGGCCGTGTATTTTGAGAGTTTTTCACCGTCCAGAAGTGCTACCGAACGCCGGCCCTGAAAAAGTTCTATGCGATCCACCCCGAGTTCCGTCGCCTTCTCAAGCAAAATACGAAGCCGCGGCCATTTCGTTGCGGCCACGGCTATTATTATCGTTCTGCCATCTCTTTCCACGAATTCTTTTTCGATTACCGTGCCGGTGGCTTCGTGCTTTCCGACTCCCTCCAGCACGAATTTGTATATGCCGCCCCTGCCGTCCGTCCCTGTGAGTCTATCTCCCTTTTTCGCGCGTATAACTCTCAGGTGATTGACTTCGATATCGTCGAGCCTCACGGTATTGCCCGAGACTTCCACGAAGAAGGCGTTGGGCAAGTTATCCGATTACCTCCTGGCCCATGTAGGGAACTAGAACTTCGGGCACGTCTATTCTACCGTCTTCTCTCTGGTAGTTCTCGATTATCGCCACGAGCGTTCTTCCCACGGCCAGCCCGGAGCCGTTGAGGCAGTGAACGAACTTGAGTTTGTTATCGACATCCCTGAACCTTATGTTGGCCCTCCTCGCCTGGAAATCCTCAACGTTCGAGCAGGAGGAGATCTCCCTGTAAGTGTTGTAGGAAGGCAGCCAGACCTCGAGATCGTAGGTTTTGGCCGAGGCGAACCCTATGTCTCCGGTGCAGAGCGCCACCACTCTGTAAGGCAGCTTCAATTTGCGCAACACATCTTCGGCGTCGGCCGTGAGTTGCTCGAGCGCATCGTAGGAGGAGTCTGGGTGGGTGAACCAGACGAGTTCCACCTTGTCGAACTGGTGGACCCTTATCATGCCACGAACGTCCTTGCCGTAAGATCCGGCCTCTCTCCTGAAACAGGCGCTGTAGGCCGTGTATTTCTTGGGAAGCTCGCCGTCTATTATCTCCTCGCCATGCTGTGCGACCAGCGGGACCTCGGCGGTCGGTATCATGAACATATCGTCCGGCTCTATTCTATATGCCTCCTCTTCGAATTTCGGGAGCTGTCCGGTTGCAAGCATCGTCTCTCTCTTGACCATGAAGGGGAGGACTACCTCTTCATAACCCTTGCTGTGGTGCAGATCGAGCATGAAGTTCATTATAGCCCTCTCCAGGCGTGCAAGATCCTTTCTCAGTATAACGAAGCGTGCTCCGGAGAGTTTCGCTGCACGTTCGAAGTCTATTAGACCTGTCTCCGGGCCAAAGTCCCAGTGCGGTTTGACTTCGAAGGCCGGTTTTCTCGGTTCGCCCCAGGTCCTCACCACCACGTTGTCGCTTTCGCTTTTGCCAACAGGTGTTTTCTCCGACGGGATGTTCGGCAAATACAGCATCTTCTGGCGTAGCTCTTCTTCTATCTGGGAGGTTCTAATGTCCAGTTCCTTTACTTCGGAGGAGATTTCCTTCGCTTTATCCATGAGAGATTGCGCCCTGGAATCGTCTTTGCTGGCCTTGGCGCGGGCTATTTCGGAAGAGATGCTGTTTCTTTCGGCCTTCTTCTGCTCAACTATCTGTAGCGCTTCCCTTCTCTGCGCATCGAGCTGAAGAATCTCTTCCAGCAGCTCCTGTCCCATCTGTCGATTTTCTAGAGCTTTTCTTACCAGTTCGGGATTTTCACGGATCAGCCTGATATCTACCATAATTCTCCTCCTGCACCTCGCTAGAATACGAGTTCTATCTCGACGTTCAATCCTTTGAACGAATCGTCTTGTGTATTGTACAACAATTCTGAGGCCCAGATCTTCCTGCGGTTTTTCTCATCGTTCACGAAAACATTACCCTTCAGGTTGAGCATTCCCGTTTCTCCGTGGTATTCGAAGTAGAGCGTATCGACTTTCAGATCGCCCTTGTAGTCTATGAATATTAGCTCAGGAGTCGCGTCTGCCGTCTCTTTAGCGAAACCTTCATAATATTCGTTTTTCTGATCGAACTTGAGGACATCCGTTTTGTATATGTAGATATCCTTTTGGCCTTCTTCCTTGGAATATATCATCGCAACTGGCACGTCCTTCATAAGACCGGTCGAATTGTCCAGGTTGTAGTCGAGCGACATCGTAGTCGCCTCGCCCGTCTGGAAGATAACAAACGTCTCACCCTCGGTTATGAACGACTGCCAGTCGGTTGCGCCCTTCGTGACTGTTGCCAGGGGAGTTTCGACATAGATGTCCCCGTCTTTGTTTATCATAACGTTTCCCTTAAACGTGAAGACTTCCTGTCTTTCCGTCGCGAGAAGCTCGTTGGCCTTTATGCGCACTGTTGACTGGGCGATGAGAATTACCGCAAAAACGAGTGTGACAATCAAAAAGATTGGTAGTTTTCTTCTCATTCTTTACCTCCGATAAAGGGTTACTCTGCCGTTTTCTTACTGTCCATCACTTCGAGAAGAAGGGAGACTATTTGCTCGAGGGATATAACCTGTTCGGTACTGATCTCTGTCATCACGGAACGCAGATATTCCACTCTTCTGTCGATAACTTTTTTGATGAGGGATTTTCCCGAACTGGAAATATCTATTATGAAAGATCTTCGATCTCTTTCAGAGCGTCTTCTTTCAATGAAGCCGGCGTCTATGAGCCTTTTCACGAGGCCGGTAGTGGTACTCTTGGTTATCCCCAGATTGCGACTTATATCGCTCATCCTCTTTTCGCCCTGAAAGAAAAGTGTCTGGAGAACATCGAATTGCGCGGGAGTTATCGGAAAGTCCCTCAGAACCTTTCGACCTTCTCTTCTTATCCTTGTAGAAATGATTCGCAGATTTTTCTCCAGAGTTGCTGCATCCTCTTTTCTGACCTCACCTCGGGACATCTCCACACCTCCATACTCCCAAGCGTTGGTTTGGAATTGACACGTTACTGATAAGTTATTATAACACTTTCGGCCTGATTCATTATGACTGAGAGGGGGACAGGAACCGTTCAAAAGAACGTTGTAGGTTGTAAGTAAAACACGAGAGAAAGAGCGTCGAGAGTTCGCTTCGCTCACGAGAAGGACGGAGATGCCGGATCAGGTCCGGCATGACGGGAAGGAGGAAAAGGCGGGATTCTGGCTAGGAACATGCCAGAATGACGTGAAGGGAGAGCCTGCCCTGATGAGCCTGCCCTGAAATGTTCCTATTCAGGGATCTTATTCAGGGTCATCCCGCAATGCTCTTATACGGGATCTCGCTCTTCCCAAGGACGGGTTCACGCTCTGGGACGAAGGACCAAAGACGTTTTTCGTTTTTCGCGAAGACCGGGATCCTGGCTGGGAGCACGCCAGGATGACGGGAAGGGAGAGACTGCCCTGATGAGCCTGCCCTGAAATGTTCCTATTCAGGGATCTTATTCAGGGATCAAATTCAGGACTCTTATACGGGATCTTATCTCGTCTGTCTCGCCCTCTCTCCTCTTCTCGTTCCGGTTCTTCTCGCTCTTCCACGCATCGCTCTCTACCAAGAACAAAGTTCCTAGCTCCGGAACGAGGAACTTGGGCGCAACGCGCCGGAACCGCTCTTCTGTTCTCTAAGGACGGGTCCACGCTTTGGGGCAGGACGCCGCACGGCTCTTTTCGCTCCTGTTATCTCCGGCAAACTCCGGTTTGTGAAGGTAAACAAAGTCTGATGTATAATCGCTTTATGGGATCTTCAGAAGACTATGAAACGCTTGAAAGTTTTGACTCGACATTCATAGAGAGGTTCGGAACTATCGCAGGGTTGGATGAAGCAGGCAGAGGGCCGCTGGCCGGTCCGGTGGTTGCGGCTGCGGTAATATTGCGCGGT
>Ga0208041_1002340_pt1 | contig 10036 bp, 9 predicted proteins | sample AD_SCU002_MetaG_FD_184453 | JGI IMG/M metagenome (GOLD analysis project Ga0208041, IMG submission 184453) | Active sludge microbial communities of municipal wastewater-treating anaerobic digesters from China - AD_SCU002_MetaG (SPAdes) (version 2) | ecosystem: Engineered > Bioreactor > Anaerobic >...
GAAAGCTGTTTTGGAAGAAATGCTGGGCGAAACTCATTGTTCGGAGGAGCAGCTTCGGGCCTTCGAGATAAGCGCCGATGATAAAACAGATGGCATCATCAGCCGCGTTGCCCAAAAGATAGCCCCTTTTTGGAAGATCTGATAAGCAGCGGCCTCGCAAAAAGGTCGCAGGCAAGGCGCATGAATCACGAGGAACGAGGCGTACTTAGCGTACGCCGCAGTAAGCCTGCCCCGTGCTTGACACGGGGAAGGATGAAATGCAACGCAGCATCCGGCCTTTTTACGAGGCCGTTACGAGGAGAATTGTTGATGATTACGAAACAGGAAGTTGAATACGTGGCGCACCTAGCGCGTCTGGAAATTGATGATGAGCAAAAAGATAAATTGACCTCGCAGTTGAATGACATTCTGCTTTATATCGATAAACTCAATGAGCTGGACACCAGCGGTGTGGAGCCGATGAGTCACGCGATCGCCGTAACTAATGCGTTTCGAGAAGACAAGGTTGCGGATTCTCTGGGAACAGAAAAGTCGTTGATGAACGCCCCCGATGCACGCGGCGAATTTTTCCGCGTACCCAAAGTAATCGATTAAGGAATTCATTAGCTGCCGACGGCGGCAAGCCCTTCGATAAGCTCTCCCACAGACTACAGGCATGATCAGGAATCCGTGCGGGTATAAATTGATCGCCCAGGTATTTTACTAAATTCTATTAAGATGGAAAGAAGGAAGTTATGGAGTTAAACCAGCTGACTATTCATGAACTACAGGAAAAAATTAAAAACGGAGAAACTTCGGCCACACAAATTACCGAGTCTGTTTTCGACAGAATAAACGCTGTAGAAGAGCGGGTTCACTCGTATATCCGGCTGATGCGGGACGAGGCGCTGGCCACAGCAAAGAAGGCCGACGAAGAAATTAAAAAAGGAGAAATCAATACTTTAACCGGCATTCCCATTGCTCTGAAAGATATTGTGTGCACAAAAGGTATCAATACCACCTGCGGCTCACGTATTTTACACAATTTTGTGCCGCCGTACGACGCAACTGTTGTGGAAAAGCTCAGGGGCGCCGGCGCGGTTTTTGTCGGCAAAGCCAACATGGATGAATTCGCCATGGGGTCTTCCACGGAAACTTCCTATTTCGGCGTCACCCACAATCCGTGGGACCTGGAAAGAATTCCCGGCGGTTCCAGCGGCGGCTCGGCAACCGCAGTGGCGGCGGACGAGTGCATTGCCTCCATTGGCTCCGACACGGGCGGCTCCATCCGTCAGCCGGCGGCGCACTGCGGCATCGTCGGGTTGAAGCCCACATACGGCCGGGTATCGCGCTTCGGTTTGATTGCTTTTGCCTCCTCGCTGGATCAGATCGGCCCCTTCACGAAAGACGTCGAAGATTGCGCTCTCATGATGAACGTCCTGGCCGGCTACGACCCGCGCGAATCCACATCCGTGCCGATGGAGGTTCCCGATTACCGGCAGTTTGTCGGCCGCGACATCAAGGGCTGGAAAATAGGCATTCCTCAAGAATATTTTATCGAAGGTATTGACCCCGAAGTGAGCGCGGCAGTGAAAAAGGCTATTACCGTTGTGCAGGCATGCGGCGGCCAGTGTGTCGACATTTCCCTGCCCCATACGGAATATTGCCTGGCCGTTTATTACATCATCGCCCCGGCGGAGGCCTGCTCCAATCTCGCCCGTTATGACGGTGTTCGATACGGACACCGCGCGGCGGAGGTCAAAGATCTGCTCGAAATGTACAAAAGAACGCGCCGGGAAGGATTCGGCGCCGAAGTTAAAAGAAGAATTATGATCGGTACTTATGCCTTGTCTGCCGGGTATTACGATGCTTACTATAAGAAGGCGTCGCAGGTGCGCGCTTTGATCAGGCGCGATTTTGATGAAGCTTTCCAAAAGTGCGACGTGATTCTGACACCGACAACACCCACACCGGCGTTTAAAATCGGCGAAAAGACGGACACCCCCTTGCAGATGTATCTTTCCGATATTTTCACCATTTCGACTAATCTGGCCGGAAATCCCGGCATCTCGGTGCCCTGCGGTTTCACCGCCGCCGGTCTGCCGATGGGAGTGCAGTTTTTGGCCGGACATTTTGAGGAAGGAAAGCTCATTCAAATCGCCTCTGCCTATGAAAAGAACGCTAATATTGAAAAAAGGAGGCCGCAATTATAATGGAGTTTGAAACAATAATCGGTCTGGAAGTACATGCCCAGCTTTTGACGGAAACAAAAATTTTCTGCAATTGTTCGACTAAATTCGGCGGAGCACCCAACAGTCATACCTGTCCGGTGTGCCTCGGCATGCCCGGCGTTCTGCCGGTATTAAATAAGAAAGTTGTGGAATACGCCCTGAAGATGTCTCTGGCGACCAACAGTACGATTAACAAGACCTGCAGTTTTGCGCGGAAAAATTATTTTTATCCGGATCTGCCCAAAGGATATCAAATATCACAGTACGCATATCCCATTTCGGAGCACGGTTCCGTCGTTTTGGACATTGACGGCGGGCAAAAGAAGATCGGCATTACCCGGATTCACATGGAAGAGGATGCGGGCAAGCTGATCCACGATGATTACAACCCGATGAGCTATGTTGATTTAAACCGCACCGGAGTGCCGCTGATTGAAATAGTCAGCGAACCGGATATGCGCTCTCCTGCAGAAGCGGCCGAATATCTGAAGCGTCTGCATGAAATTCTGGTTTATCTGGAAATCTGCGACGGCAATATGGAGGAAGGTTCCTTCCGCTGCGACGCCAATGTTTCGATCCGGCCGAAAGGACAGGAAGAGTTCGGCACCCGCACGGAACTGAAGAACATGAACTCCTTCCGCAACGTGCAGCGCGCCCTGGAATATGAAGTCAAGCGCCAGCAGTACATCGTGGAAAACGGCGGCGAGATTGTCCAGGAAACACGCCTCTGGGATGACGCGCAGGGGGCGACCAACCCGATGCGCAGCAAAGAAGAAGCCCACGACTACCGCTATTTCCCCGACCCCGATCTGGTTCCGGTCATCGTGGATGACGCCTGGATAGAAGAAATAAGAAAAGGCCTCCCCGAGCTGCCTGTAGCCAAGCGGGAAAGATTTATTCAAGACTATCAGCTGCCGGCCTATGATGCCGGCGTGCTTACCGCTGATAAAGCACTGGCGAAATATTTTGAAGATGTAGTGGCACTCTGCTCACGGCCGAAGGCTGCCAGCAACTGGGTGATGGGTGATGTCCTGAGATTTTTGAACGAAGATAAACGCGACATTCGGGACTGTCCGATAACTCCGGCGGCGCTGGCGGACATGATTCTGCTCATTGAGGACGGCACCATCAGCGGCAAGATGGCCAAAGACATCGTTGTGGAGATGTATAAAACAGGCGGCGCTCCCAAGGCCATTATTGAAGAAAAAGGCATGGTGCAGATCACCGATGAAAGCGCGCTCGTTAAAACAGTTCAGGCGGTCATTGATGCCAACCCCAATCAGCTTAAGGATTACCGCGGCGGCAAAGACAAGCTTTTTGGATTCTTTGTCGGCCAGGTGATGAAGGCGACGCAGGGTAAGGCCAATCCGAAGATGGTCAATGATCTGCTCAAAAAGATGCTGGCCGGATGATGATCAAAACTGTTGTCTGGAAAAACGATGCGGTTGTGCTGATTGATCAGAACGCCCTGCCGCTGGCGGAGGTCACTGTTACCTGCCGTTCTTATCAGGAAGTAATCGCCGCCATCAAAGATTTGACCGTCCGGGGAGCGCCGGCCATCGGCGTCGCCGCAGCCATGGGCGCCGCTCTGGGCGCCCTGGCCTTGCCGCCGCAGCCGCAGGAAGTGCTGCGCGAAAAATTTTATAAGATCTGCGCTGAGATCGCGCAGGCCAGGCCGACGGCCCGCAATCTCTTCTGGGCGCTGGAGCGGATGAAAAAATGCCTGGAAGATGTCATTGCGAGCGCAGATGATGAGCGAAGCAATCTCAGAGGAAAGATTGCCGCGTCGCCTGAGAGGCTCCTCGCAATGACAAAAAAAGCGTTGATTGACGAGGCCAAACGTATTTGCGCGGAAGACATCGCCGTTAATCGTCAGATGGGCAAAAACGGCAGCAGCCTTATCGCCGATGGAGATAATATCCTGACCCACTGCAATGCCGGAGCCCTCGCGACGGCAGGTTACGGAACGGCGCTCGGCGTTTTGCGCGCGGCGCGGGAGCAGGGGAAAAAAATCCATGTTTACGTGGACGAGACCAGGCCCGTTCTGCAGGGGGCGAGACTGACCGCCTGGGAAATGAAAAAGGAAAAAATTCCCGCCACCCTGATCACCGATAATATGGCCGGGTTTCTGATGCAGCAGGGCAGGATAGACAAGATTATTGTCGGCGCCGACCGGATAGCCGCCAACGGCGACACCGCCAACAAAATCGGCACCTATTCCCTGGCTGTGCTTGCCCGCGCACACAGCATTCCCTTTTATGTGGCGGCGCCTCTTTCCACGATAGACGTGAGCCTGAAGACCGGATCGTCCATACCGATTGAAGAAAGATCCGGCGCGGAAGTCACCCATTTTCGCCAAGAGCGGACAGCGCCCGACGGCATGAAAGTATACAATCCGGCCTTCGACGTTACACCTCATCGCTATATCTCAGCGATTATTACGGAAAAAGGAATCCTGGAGAAGCCTTATCTTCGGTCTATCCGCAGTCTCGGCAAGGAGCAATTTCCGCGATGAAGCTATTTCTTTTTGATTTTGACGGTGTGCTGGTCGAATCGTTGCACCTCTATGAAAAGGCGGTCAGCCTCTCTCTGGCGAGAATGAACCAACCGCTGATCAGGGGACAGGAAGAATTTCTGGAATTGTTCGAAGGCAACTTCTACGAGTCCCTGGCCAAAAAAGGCGTGAATCTGGATAAATTCATGGAAGTGTCCGGCGATCTTCTGGCGCAGGTGGATTACAAAGAAATGCAGCCGATTACCCCCATGGTCGCCGTAGTGGCACAGATGCGGAAAAATAATATTCTGCTGGTGGTTTCTTCCAATAATTCTCAGACCATTCACACGGCGCTGGAGCAGTTTAAATTCAAGGATTATTTTCAGAAGGTGCTGGGCTCGGATTTTCTGCTCTCCAAAAAAGAGAAGATGCTTTATGCTAAAGAAAAATATCAGGTTGAGCCGAAAGATATTTATTACATCGGTGACACAACCGGCGATATCCGGGAGGGACGCGCCGCCGGAGTAAAAACTGTCGGTGTTACCTGGGGCTGGCACAGCAAGGCAAAAATGGCCGCCGCCAAACCGGATTATCTCGTTCATACGCCGGAAGACTTGTTGCAGTTAAGTTAACGGAATTACAAGGCCCTTGGTTACTATGATAAAGATTTGCAGCAGACTAAAGCTTCTTCTTGCCCTTTTCTTTTTTCCGCTGCGTTCCTGTCTGGCGCGGGTAGGAATTTCCTATGATCTTCCTTCCATTACCAACGCTTATTATATAGAGAAGTTCAAGAGTATTCCGGCCGCCCAGAAGGCGGTTATTCTTCCCCATTGCCTGATCAGCAACAAATGTCCGGCCCGCTTTTCCAAAGAAGACGGCATTCTCTGCGTAAAATGCAAAAAATGCGGCTGTGGAGAGATCAACGCCCTCGCCGGGGAGCAGGGATGGCAATTTTACATCACGCCCAGCATAGGATTCACCAAGCGGCTGGTGCAGCGAAAAACCATCAGGGCGGCGATCGGGGCGGCTTGCAATCTGGAAATAGAAAGGGGTATCCGGTCAACGCCGATCAACTCCAAGGGGGTTTGTCTGCAGAAAAACAAAGTGCTGCCGCAGATAATTCTCACGGCCCGCCAGGATTGCCTGAATAACGAAATTGACTGGGAACGCCTGAAAGAGATTATTCGTGGTGAAAAGGCGGCAGTTGAATCTTGACAGTCTCTTGATAATCAGGCTTCGATCAGGCTGCAACTATCAGCCCGGCGGCGGTTATCTTGAATTTATTCCATTTCCAAATCAAGCGCTACCTTTGTTGGCGTCGTCGTCGGCTTCCTCAACGTATGTATAATACGCCTCGTTGCCTCCTCCTAGCCGCCGCGGTATCATCATTGATTTGGAAATGGAATTACATAAAAATGACGCCGTTCATTTTCTTGGTGTTTTTGTTGTACTCAGCAATGACACGCTTTGTATAAGTCGTGTGGGGAGTCCTGGACGCGGCCAGAAGCCTCTTCGCCTTGTTGTGGCCGACATTATAGGCAAAAAGCACCTCGGGGATGTCATCAAACAGATTCATGAGCATGGAGACGTAAAAGGTACCCAAGCGGATATTCTTCCTGACATCGTAAAGATCCCCTAACCCCCTGTAATGGATTCCTGCTTCTTTGGCCATATCGACAGCCAGGATGGGTCGCACCTGCATGAACCCCCTGGCGCCATCAGGGGAGAGACCGTATTGACGAAAGTTGCTTTCCACTTTCATGATAGCCAGGATAAGACGGTAGTCCACTCCATGGCGCAGGGACTCCTCGAATATGGTTTGAGCGGCAAGCTTGAGTTTTTTCTGGCTCATCTTGACACCCTCTTCCTGGATGTGTTGAATGATCTGTTCGATCGTCATCGCGACGCCTGTTTCCTCGTTATCCCGTTCAGCAAGGTTGGACGTCGACACTACAGTAAGCTGCAAAGACACTAAAACCAGGACAATCACCAGTATCCCGGCGGAACTTCTAGAACGTTGCATAGATTTAAACCTTCCTTTTTTTTCATCTGCTGACCTATCTCTTTTCAAGTCTCTGAATAGAGAACCGTTCTATTTAGCTATCGATACTTACATTTATGATTAAAAAAAACCATATAACGAAAAACATAATTATCTATATCCTTGAATATATAGATATGGGGGTGGTTTGGGCGGCCTTTTTCAGCCGCGGACGAGCATTTTTTTTGAACTTCAGTAATTTGCCGGGCGGCAAAGTGTGCTAAACTGCATATGTTTCTGAAACCTTTGGATGCAGTGCGGGGAGGGGCGTTCGTTAAGAGTTGTTTCCCGGGGCATAATGTAGTATCCAGGGAAAAGTTAAAAATCAGGAGTGATATAAATGTCTTATCAATATGATCTGGTTGTTGTCGGCGGAGGACCGGGCGGATTGGAAGCGGCGCAGCAGACGGCGGCAGCCGGAAAGCGCGTACTGATTGTGGAAAAAACCGGTTGGGGAGGCACATGCACGCACAGAGGCTGCATCCCCACGAAAGCCCTGCTTACCTGCAGCAAATATTATGCGGATTTGAAAAAACTCAAAAGGTTGGGAATCGATATCCCTTCCGCCACCGTTGATTTCACCGCCATGAAAAAACATCAGCAGCAAATGGTAAGGGTGGCGGCGCTCGGGGCCCGGAAGTCGCTGGCCGACGCCGGGGTGGAAACACAAAGCGGAACAGGCGAAATTCTCTCTCCGCAGGAAATAAAATTTACAGACCAGGCGGGCGGCGCTCAAATAATTTCCACCGGCAGTATCGTTATCGCGAGGGGCTCAAAGCCGCAGCTTTTGCCCGGCGTGGAATTATCGGAACGTGTTGTCACATCCGACGGCATTTTCAACCTTCCCGCCCTGCCCGAAAGCCTCGCCATCGTCGGCGGCAGTTTTATCGGAGTCGAATTGGCAACTTTTTTTGCGGAACTGGGTGTAAAAGTAACATTAATAGAATTAATGGATAATATTTTGCCGCTGGAAGACGAAGAGGCGGCAGTTTTTTTGCGGCAGGAACTAAACCGCGCGGGCGTTGCAGTACACAACTCGGCCCGGCTTACCTGCCTGAAAGAGACAGACAGCGGCGTTGCAGTCCAGGTGCAGAGCAATTCCGGAAGGATGGAATGGAATACGGATTATGCGTTGCTTTGTACGGGCCGCATGCCGGTTTTGAACGAAGCCGAATTAATCAATACCGGTATCGCCTATGACCAAACGGGGATAAAAGTTGATAAAAACATGATGACCAATGTTCCGGGCATTTATGCTGTCGGCGATGTCACGGGCGGCATGATGCTCGCCCACCGGGCAGCCCGGCAGGGAAGAGTTGCAGCGGCGTGCATTTGCGGCAATGATCCGCCCCCGTATAATGAAAACTTTATTCCCTCCGTCGTTTACAGCCATCCTCCGCTGGCGCGCGTGGGAATGACCGCAGCACAGGCCGAAGCCCGGGGCCTCAACATCGAAATTGTTAAATCGAGCTACGGAGCCAATGTGATCGCCCGCTCCGAACTGGCGGGGCAGGGGTTTGTCAAGGCTCTCTTTTGTGATGATCAACTTGCCGGCGTCACAATTGTCGGCCGTCATGCCTCCGAATTGATTGCTTCCATGAGCCTGGCTCTGGCCAACGGCCTCAGCCGTAAACAGTTGCAGACGTGGGTGATTCCCCATCCAACATTGAGCGAAATATTTTCGCCCCTGTTTCAATGAAAGGGAAGAAGACGGCCATTGCAATTGCTCTTTCCGGAAGGGTCGCCCTGGCTACGGGAGCGATAACGAATATTGCGCGGCGTTTTCCCCGGCAATGTAGCCGGTCGAAAAGGCGGCCTGCAAATTGTAGCCGCCGGTATCGGCATCAAGATCCATGACCTCGCCGCAGAAGTAAAGTCCCGGAATTAACTTCGAAGCCATTGTCCGCGGATCAATTTCACTAAGCGATACGCCGCCGGCGGTAACTATGGCGCGCGCCAAAGGCAGGGCGGATTTTATATTAAACCGCAGCGCCTTCAAGTGCTCGATGATTGCTTCTCTTTCCCCGGCATTAATCTGGTGTGCCTGTTTATTCGAATTCAGCGCAGCAAGAGCGAGAAAAGGTTCGATCATTTTAGCAGGCAGATATGCTTTCATAATCTCGCTTATTTTTCTTTTGCCGGAGCCGTCAAAATCTTTTTGCAGCCGGACCCGGAGCTGTTCGCGGCTGAGCGCCGGTTTTAAATCAATTAAGATTGAAACCGGACCGTCGGCCAGCGCTTCCACAACGGCCAGGCTCATCAGCAAAATAACAGGACCGGCCAGACCAAAATGAGTGAGGAGCACTTCACCAAAACGGCTTTCGATGACCGGGGCGCGCGGCGTTTTCTTTTCCCCGCGGCCGTAGTTGACCTGCGGCGTCAATTTGGCGTCAATTTCCTGCGCCCTGCCCCGGAACGCCGTCGCCCGGACATTGCGCAGACTCAATCCCTCCATGGATTTGGCCAGATCAATTTCCTCCACGATCAGGGGCACCAGCGCCGGTTTAAGCTCAACTATGTTGTGGCCTAACCGGGAGCTTATTTTGTAGCCGTCGCCCGTTGAGCCCGTCTGCGGCCATGAAGCTCCCCCGGTGGCCAGAATAACGGCCTTCGCCGCATACATATCCCCGGAAGTCGAGACTTCAAACAAGCCTGCCTTCTTTTTTTGAATGGCGGTCACTGTGATGTTCAATTTTATTTCCACATGGCTATCGGCGAGATAACGTTCCAGCGCCCGCACAACCTCCCGGGCGTCATCAGATACGGGAAAAATGCGCCCCCCCCTTTCGAGCTTGGTGGCGACGCCGTAACTTTCTAAAAATTTCAACAATTCAGGACGAAAGAAATGATGAAAAGCAGAGTAGAGAAAACGGCCGTTTTTGCCATACATGGCAATGAAATCCTTGAGATCGGCGGCATTGGTTAAATTGCAGCGGGTTTTGCCGCTGACCTGAATTTTCCTGCCGCAGCCGTCTGTTTTTTCCAGAAGCAGCACTTTCGCCCCGCACAGCCCGGACCGGCCGGCAGCCATCAAACCGGCGGCACCGCCGCCAATGACAATTACATCGTAGACCATCTTTTAATCCAATCGCCTCCGCATTTTCCATTACCGGAAGTTGGTTTGGCCTAACTCCATTGCTAAATCAATGATGATATCGCGGCGGCTAGGAGTCTGTCGGAGTTGACAATTACATCACTATGCATCGTCGATCAAGCTGACGTGACAGGGTAAAATAGTTACCATTTATGCAGCATCCATTTCATTTTTTGCGCATTATTCGCGGATATTTG
>Ga0208041_1002363_pt1 | contig 9955 bp, 6 predicted proteins | sample AD_SCU002_MetaG_FD_184453 | JGI IMG/M metagenome (GOLD analysis project Ga0208041, IMG submission 184453) | Active sludge microbial communities of municipal wastewater-treating anaerobic digesters from China - AD_SCU002_MetaG (SPAdes) (version 2) | ecosystem: Engineered > Bioreactor > Anaerobic >...
GGCAAAACCACGCTCGTCAGTTCATTGGTTGACACACTGACATCCTTCAACATCCGGACAGTATTGCTGGCCCCCACCGGAAGGGCAGCAAAAGTGCTCTCGTCCTATACCGGCAAACAAGCATTTACCATACATAAAACGATCTACCAGCTGCGGCAGTCGAAGGAAGGTCATCTCCGGCTTGTGCCTGCCCCAAACCGGTTCAGACGTACCCTGTTCATTGTGGACGAAGCCAGTATGATACAGGATAGCACAGCCCCTGATGGGAACCTGTTCAGCCTGCAAAACGTCCTGGATGACCTGTATCATTTCGTATATGAGGGAGATAGCTGCAGAATGATCCTGATCGGAGATACGGCCCAGCTTCCTCCGGTGGGCATGGACCAAAGCCCGGCTTTACATGCTGCTTTGCTCCGCTCCAGCTATCCTCTTAAGCTCTACGAAGACGAGATGACAGAGGTTGTGAGACAGGCTGAAGGATCAGGGATACTCACCAATGCCACGGCACTGCGCGACAAGATCAAAAACCACTCTGTCACGTTTCCGCTTATCCGGACTTCGAACTCGACCGATATCGAGATACTGACAGGTTATGAATTACAGGAAGCCTTGAGCGGAAGTGGTATGTATCAGAACAGCGGCGAGAGTGTGGTCATCACGCGATCCAACAAACGCGCCAACCTTTACAATCAGCAGATCCGGCAACGCATCCTCTTCCGGGAAGAAGAGCTTTCTGCCGGCGATGTCCTGATGGTTGTACGTAACAACTATTTCTGGCTGGAACCGACAAGCCAGGCAGGATTCATCGCCAATGGAGATATCATGGAGGTGACGCGGATATCAGGCAGGGAGGAGCGCTATGGATTTCACTTTGCAGATCTGAGCTGTAGCCTCGTGGATTATCCCGACCAGCCACCTGTGGAAGTCAAGGTACTGACCGACACCCTGCACTCGACACACCCAGCTCTGAGCTCTGCTGAACAGCAGTCTCTTTATGAGAAGGTGATAGAGGATTACCGCCATATTCCTTCAAAACGTAAACGTCTGTCGATGCTCAGGATGGACCCGTACTATAATGCCTTACAGGTGAAATATGCCTATGCCATGACCTGTCACAAGACCCAGGGCGGGCAATGGCCGGTTGTGTTCATCGACCAGGGCTACCTCACAGAGGATCAAATTGATATATCGTACCTGCGGTGGCTATATACCGCCATTACACGAAGCACACGCAAGGTTTACCTCGTGGGATTCAGTGAAAGCCTGATATCCTGAACCTCAATAAGCTCTGGCAAAGACCACACGCTGTGTAGACGGCTTACCGGTGAGGATACATTTGCCCTGTTCCTGTTTGCCATCGATGGGAATGAGACGGATGGTGGCCTTGGTTTCTTCCTTGATCTGTTGTTCTGTTTCCGCTGTACCATCCCAGTGCGCGTATACAAATCCGCCTTTCTCATCCAATATCTGGTTGAATTCTTCCCAGGTATCGGCGTAATGCGTATTCTCGTCTCTGAAGCGCAGGGCTTTCTGATAGAGGTTATCCTGGATTTGTTCCAGCAGGTGCGCCACTTTATTGGCGAGATCTGTACGTTGCAGGCTGTCCTTCTCCAGTGTATCACGGCGGGCCACTTCTATCGTACCGGCTTCCAGGTCACGTGGGCCAATGGCCAGACGAACCGGGACCCCTTTAAATTCATATTCATTGAATTTCCAACCCGGCTTCTGGTTGTCGTCATTGTCATATTTCGCGCGGATTCCCTTAGCCTTCAACTCATCCAGCAATTTATAGGCCACCTCATTGATTGCGGATAATTGCTCTGCCTGTTTGTAGATGGGCACGATCACCACCTGGAGTGGGGCCAGTCTGGGCGGAATGACCAATCCGTTGTCATCGCTGTGTGCCATCACCAATGCGCCCATCAAACGTGTAGACACACCCCAGGAAGTTGCCCAGACATACTCCAGTTGGTTCTCCTTGTTCAGGAACCGGACTTCAAAAGCCTTGGCAAAGTTCTGGCCCAGGAAATGTGAGGTCCCGGCCTGCAGGGCTTTTCCATCCTGCATAAGGGCCTCAATGCAATACGTTTCTTCAGCACCTGCAAAACGCTCGTTTGGGGATTTGATACCCTTGAGCACCGGCAAAGCCATCCATTCTTCAGCGAAGGAGGCATAGACATCCAGCATACGTTCCGTTTCCTCCACTGCTTCCTGTCGTGTGGCATGGGCTGTATGCCCTTCCTGCCAGAGGAACTCTGTCGTTCTGAGGAACAACCTGGTCCTCATCTCCCAGCGAACTACATTGGCCCATTGGTTGACCAGCACCGGTAAATCTCGGTATGACTGAATCCAGGTACGGTAGGTATCCCAGATGATCGTTTCAGAAGTGGGGCGTACGATGAGCTCCTCCTCCAGTTTGGCTTCCGGATCAACCATGACTCCGCCATCCGGTGCATTTTTTAACCTGTAATGTGTCACTACGGCACACTCTTTGGCGAAGCCTTCAACATGCGCAGCTTCACGGCTAAAAAACGATTTGGGTATAAAGAGAGGGAAGTAGGCATTCTGATGACCAGTGACTTTGAACATATCATCCAGGGCACGTTGCATCCTTTCCCAGATGGCAAAGCCATAAGGTTTGATCACCATACAACCCCTCACAGCCGAATTCTCGGCCAATCCAGCCCTGTAAACCAGATCGTTATACCATTTAGAATAATCTTCGTCCCGGGATGAAAAATTTTTCGCCATTTTGCGTCTTTGGTATGAAACTTGGTATTTTAATAGTGTGTGTACATTGAATGAGCGACAAAAATACGTAAACAGATGTTACCATATTCACGATATAGATCCAAGGAGGACACAGCAATGAAAAAGTTCACAACATGGATGATGACAGGCCTGGCAGTACTGCTGGCCTCATGCTCCACCACGTATTCTACCGGAGGAGGCTATGATGAGATCTACTCATCCCGCTCCAATGAAACCCCGGTCGCTGTAAAACCGGCTGCGCAGGAAAAGGTAGCTGCGCCTGATTATGCCGAAGCAGCACAACCTGTCAACCCCAGCCAGGGATATGATCAGGGATATACTGACCAGGGATATGTCCAGGAATCCTACGCAAGTCCGGATCCGCAGACGCAGACCTATACAACTCCGGAAGGAGACGTATACATCACCAATTATTATTACGGGAATGACTATCAGTTTAACGACTACTACGACTATGCCTATGCCTCCAGGCTGAGACGGTTTGGTCATCCAACCTACAACGACTACTACCATGATTATTATACCAACTACTACTGGTATAACTACGATCCCTGGTATTACGGAACCAGCATCTACCTGGGCTACAATTTCTGGTACCCCTCCTACTACTATTACAGGCCCAGTTTCTACATGGGTTGGAACTATGGGTTCTTCAACATCGGATGGGGATGGGGTTGGCCATATTCCCGCTGGTACTCTCCTTACTACAGTTACGGAGGTTGGGGATGGCCGTCCTACTCCATGGGTTACTGGCATGGGTATTGGGATGGATTCTATGATGGTCACTACGGAGGATATTACTCCTACTATTACAACAGCTACGACTACAACGCCTATTACGGTCCTCGTACCCCCCGCTCAAGTACTTCAGGGACGTCCAGGTCCGGCCGTGAACCGCGCACGCTGGGTGAACGTTTCGAATCTGCCATGGCCAGTCAGGGTGTTACCACAGGTCGTGCCAACCGCCTGGCGAGTGCAGCGGAAATAGAAAGGCGGTCTGCCGGATCCTCCTTCGGCCCTGCCAACCGTAATGAGACAGCCGCACCCGGCAGCACAGCAGAAGGCAGCGATGCGCTGCAGCGCAGGGTGATCGACCGCAGCGGCACCAGTGAGCCGGCCACGCGTGTCATCCCGTCAACCGAGACACGTCCCGACAGCCGCCAGCAGGTTGAGGCCAGACCTGAGACCAGTCAGCCTACCCAGGTACGCCCCGAAAGCCGCCAGCCGGTGCAGGCAAGGCCTGAAACCAGTCAGCCTACCCAGGTGCGCCCGGAATCAAGCCAGCCCGTGCAGGTGCGCCCCGAAAGCCGCCAGCCGGTGCAGGCAAGGCCTGAAACCAGTCAGCCTACCCAGGTGCGCCCGGAATCAAGCCAACCCGTGCAGGTACGCCCCGAAAGCCGCCAGCCGGTGCAGGCAAGGCCTGAAACCAGTCAGCCTACCCAGGTACGCCCGGAATCAAGCCAGCAAGAGCTGGGACGCCCCGGTGGCCGCCAGCCGGAACCGGGTGCCCAGTCAGAAGTGCAGCCCGGATCACGGGAAGCCGAAACAGGAAGCCCGGCCAGCAGGTATAGCAACACTGGCAGGTATGATTACCAAAGATATTCTCCCGATAATGCTACCCGTGAGACCTATCAGCGCCCTGATCCAACCGTGAATCAGCGGTATCAGAAACCAAGAGAATATACAGCTCCCGGAAACACAAGGCCGCAGTCGAGCCAGGAATATACCAGCCCCAGGGCCAAAGATCCCAGCAGCTTTGCACGCCCGGCTGAAAGGCCCACGCAGCAAAGCAGGGAATACAGCACACCCAGCCGCCCTGCCACCCGCGAAGTGACCACACCCAGCCGTCAGAGCAGCAGAACATATTCCCCGCCCGCACGGCAGGAAAGCCGTCCGGCCACAACACCCAGAAGCAGCAGCGGAACATGGTCTCAGCCCAGCCGCTCCAGCTCACCGCCGGCACAATATAACACCCCTTCGAGGCCCTCGTCCAACTCCTCTTCGGGGAACACCTTCAGCGCTCCCTCACGCTCCTCCAGCTCGTCGGGTAGTGTGAGCACTCCCTCACGCTCATCGAGCAGCAGTTCATCAGGTAGCAGAAGCTCGGGCAGCTCATCCGGATCAAGCCGTTCAGGCAGCAGGGGTGGCCGATAAGGAATAACGAAATATTGATGATTAGAAAGAACTGAGAAAGCCATGAAAAAGATCCTGATAATCACGGCTGCCCTGGCAGCCAGTTTGAGCCTTAATGCGCAGAATGAAGTAGATGCATTGCGCTATTCACAGCTGATTCCCGGTGGGACAGCCCGATTCAACAGCCTGGCCGGCGCTTTCGGCGCGTTGGGTGCTGATTTCTCCACACTGAGCACCAATCCGGCCGGACTTGGTGTGTACAAGCAATCAGAATTCAGCTTCACCCCTTCTCTTTACCTTGGAAAGACTACTTCCACGTACCAGACAAAAACAGGGGAAGACCTGAAGTATAATTTCAATCTTGGCAACACGGGCCTTGTCATGGTCATGCCCGCAGGTAAAGCCCTCAGGGAATCGGGCTGGCGCAATATCCAGTTTGGCGTCGGCCTTAACCGACTGAACAACTACAATAACCGCATGCTCATCGAAGGTTTCAATCCCAATAGTTCACTTCTCGACGCCTATGTGAACTATGCCAACGGCATTGCCCCTTCTGAACTGAATGAATTTGACACCCGCCTCGCCTTTGATACCTGGCTGCTGGACACCCTTGGAAGCAATACCAGCTATTTTGGCGCCGTGCCGGCAGGTAATGTCCTTCAGCGGAAATCCATCACGACCGATGGCTCCCTTAATGAGTTTGTGCTCTCCATGGGCGCCAATTACAAAGACAGGTTTTACCTGGGAGCATCCCTCGGATTTCCTTTCCTGAGGTATTATGAAACATCGACCTACCGTGAATCTGACAGCCAGGGTGCCATCTCTGATTTCAAGGAGTTCACCCTGAACGATGAATACCTGGCACGCGGCTCAGGATTCAATTTCAAACTGGGTATGATCTTCAGACCGACAGACTGGCTGAGACTTGGAACAGCCCTTCATACGCCAACTTTCTTCCAGATCAATGAGACCTACAGTACTTCCATCTCCTCTGAGTTTGACAATGGGGATTACTACACTGCATCCTCCCCCAACGGAGAGTTTGACTATAAGCTGGAGACACCCATGCGTTTCATCGGCAGTCTCGCTTTTGTCATTGGTGAATACGGTCTGGTGAGTGCTGATTATGAGTTTCTCGATTACTCGGATGCCCGGCTTCGTTCCAAGTCATACAAGTATTTTGATGAAAATGATGCCATCCGTAACTCTTATGTGCAGGCACATAACATCAGGCTTGGGACTGAATGGCGCGTAGATGCGTTCAGCTTCCGGGGCGGATACGCCATCTATGGCAATCCTTTCGAGAGCAAGATCAATGACGGTAGCCGGAACCTACTGAGTTTCGGACTGGGATACAGGGAAAAGAACTACTTCCTTGATTTTGCCTATGTCATGACCAAAGGCTCCGAAGATTATTACCTCTACGATCCGGTGCTGGTCAGTCCGGCAGTCAATGACCTGCAGCAAAACAGCTTCCTGGTCACGCTCGGATTCCGCTACTGATGCAGCCCCTTCCCGCTTGCTAAAAAGCAGGCGTCCCTATAACCTCCCCTGGCAGTTCAATGGACTGCCATTTTTTTCATCCGGTCGATCCTATACAGGAAGAACCGGATGAAGCATTTCTATAGGATGGGAAATCTGGCAGAAATCAGTGGATGACTATATTCCCTGGACCGCCTTAGCGATGGCATCATCCACCAGAATACGTCCACAGTATTCACAGACAATGATCTTCTTGTGCATTCTGATCTCAAGTTGGTGTTGTGGTGGGATCTTATTGAAGCAACCACCGCAGGCGTCGCGTTCTACATGCACAACGGCAAGTCCGTTTCTCGCATTTTTACGTATGCGCTGATAAGCCAGAATAAGCCTGTCTTCAATGAAACCCTGGTATTCTTCGGAACGATGTACCAGATCCTGCTCTTCCTTCTGGGTTTCTTCAACGATATCTTCCAATTCAGCTTTCTTGGTTTCCAGGTCATGCTGCCGGTCCTGTAATTCAACCTGGGCCTGATCTACCAATGCTTTATGTGCATCCAGCTGTGACTGGAATTCACGGATACGCTTTTCAGCCAACTGTATTTCAAGTCCCTGATACTCGACTTCCTTGGTCAGGGAATCATACTCACGATTATTGCGGACATTCATCTGCTGCTCCTCATATTTCTTGATGAGCGCCTGGCTGTCCTTGATAGCAAGCTTCTTCTCCGTGATACTCTTCTCCAGGCTTTCCATTTCCTGGAGGAAGTTATTCACCCTGGTTTGCAATCCGGCAATCTCATCTTCCAGGTCCTCTACTTCAAGGGGCAGCTCACCACGTACGATGCGGATCTTGTCGATCTGGCTATCAATTTGCTGCAGACTGTAAAGAGAGATGAGCTTCTTCTCAATGGAAATCTGGATCTTTTCCTCTTCCTGCTGAATGCTCTCTTCTTTTCGCCTGGCAGCACGGCTACTTTGGATTTTCACCTCGGTAACAGCCGGTTGTTCCATGATCTCTTCAGGGGCTGGCTTGGACTTGTCTGTCGATTTTGCCATGGTTATCGTTGATTATAAATAATATACAGGATTACTATTCGTACTGGTAATATGAGCCGCAAAATTAGGAAAATTATTTGAAAGCCAGCCCTTCAGCAAGGGTAAAGCAAACTGTTCACTTTCAAAATGTCCGATATCTGCCAGCAACATCCCGCCCAAGGCCTGAAAGTCGTGGTACTTGAAGTCGCCACTGAGAAAAATATCAGCACCTTGCCTTCGTGCATCCGGAATCAGGAATGCCCCGGATCCGCCACACAATGCGATCTTTTTCAACTTACTGGGACCTATTAGACTATGCCGTAGAACAGGGATTCCCAATGTCGATTTGACATGTAGCAGGAACGCTTCAGGCTCAGTAGGATCTTCCAGTTCGCCGATCATGCCACTGCCAAGGTAAGGGTCCTCATTCAGGAGAGGATAGACATCATAAGCGACCTCCTCATATGGGTGGGCCTGCATCATAGCATTAATAATCCGCGTCTGCTTCCAATTCGGAAAGACAACCTCGATCCGAGTCTCTGCCTCTTCATGGACATCCCCGACAAGGCCAACATATGGGTTACTTCCTTCGAGGGCGCGAAATGTTCCTTTACCTTCCAGGTTAAAGCTGCAGCTATCATATTGACCAATATTACCGGCACCGGCATTGAACATGGCATCTCTGACAGCAGCAGCATGGGATAACGGGCAAAAAGTAACGAGCTTCCGGAGGTTACCCTGCAGGGGACGCAATACGCGCATACCCTTCAAGCCCAGCGCATCCGCCAACGCCATACTAACTCCATGGTGAAGGTTATCCAGGTTGGTATGAATGGCATAAATGGCCAGATCATGCCGGATGGCACGCATAATAATCTGTTCCGTTTCTGTCTTCCCGGTAATACTTTTTAGTGGCTTGAAGATCAGCGGATGATGCGATATGATCAGCCGGCATCCCTTTTCAATGGCTTCATCGAGAACCCCATGCGTAACATCCAGGCATATCAGGGCAGCACCAGCCTCATGATCCTTATTGCCAACCAACAAGCCGGCATTATCATACGATTCCTGAAGAGCCAATGGTACTCTGGCGTCGAGGAAATCTGTAATCTGTCCTATGGTCATAAATCATATATTATTAATAATCAATTCACTATAAAAACCCTAACCAAAGAAATTGGCACATTGCTTAAGAAAGTGAATATACTGTAATCCGGCGTATTCCGGTAAATAGTGCAACCATTTATATCTGTCTTGCGTATAGTACGATTTGAAAGCAGTCAGGGTCTGCATTTTAGCAATTTAATAACCCTGGCTTAACTTCTTGTTCATCTAAGGGATGTAGATTTAACATTTAACTAAGACGGTGGATATCCGGGGAATACTGTTATTTCCATTTGCCTTGATATACGGGCTGGTAATCAGGATCAGGAACGGGTTGTTTCATATCCGGATAATACCGTCGCATCGTTTTCCCATGCCTGTCATCTGCATTGGCAATCTGAGCGTGGGGGGTACCGGCAAGACACCGCATGTCGAATACCTCATCCGCCTGTTACAGTCACGGTGCAGTATTGCCACGCTCAGCCGGGGATACGGAAGAAAAACAAGGGGATTTCTGGTGGCCCATGCCGGATCGGATTATTACAGCATTGGCGACGAGCCTCTTCAATACAGTCATAAATTTGATAACATTATTGTTGCTGTTGACGAACAGCGTGTAAGGGGGATTCGCCGGCTGATGCATGATTACCCTTTGCTGGACGTTATTATTATGGATGATGGGTTCCAGCACCGGCGAGTCAGGCCGGGATTGTCCATCCTGCTATCCGACTATCACAACCTTTATCTGCATGATTACCTGTTACCGGCGGGGAACTTGCGTGAACCTGCATCTGGCGCCGGCCGGGCAGATGTAATCATCATCACCAAGACACCTAAAATATTTTCTCCCATTACGCGCCGCCACATTCTGGATGAAATACGTCCGAAACCCGGGCAGGAAGTTCTATTCTCTTACATAGATTATGATAAGCCTGTACCCCTTACACCTGCTGCGAGGCAGGGCAGCCAGAACAGGTACACCCATATTTTCCTCCTGGCCGGGATTGCCAATCCCTATCCTTTGAAAGACCATCTTGACCGGCTATGTGACGAAGTCATCACCTGGCAGTTTCCCGATCATCATCCGTATTCTGAAAAGGACATCATGGTGATCCGTCAGCAGTTTCAGGATCATTACAGCCGGAGCAAGATCATCTATACGACGGAGAAGGATGCCATGCGGCTGCGCCATGCAAATCTCTTATCTTTGCTCGACGATGTGCCGGTGGCCTATGTCCCTATCAGGGTGGCTTTTCATAACGGTGATGCCGAGCGCTTCGATAAACTAGTGTTGAATTATGTGGAAAGAGATTCAAGAAGCGGTAGCTTTCATACAACAGAAGACCAGCATCCGGCCTGAGGCCGGCATTGTGCTGGGAACCGGACTGGGAGATTTTGTAGAAGAGATTCAGATCACCGAGAGCCTTCA
>Ga0208041_1002367_pt1 | contig 9932 bp, 8 predicted proteins | sample AD_SCU002_MetaG_FD_184453 | JGI IMG/M metagenome (GOLD analysis project Ga0208041, IMG submission 184453) | Active sludge microbial communities of municipal wastewater-treating anaerobic digesters from China - AD_SCU002_MetaG (SPAdes) (version 2) | ecosystem: Engineered > Bioreactor > Anaerobic >...
AATAGAACTCCCTTTTTGAGGGGACACTGTGTCTGAAGACTTGCCTGACTCTGTAGTGATGCTTCCAGCTGGTGCTATCTTGTACCTTGTTAGCGAGCTGGAACGCCTCAAAGTGCAGGTCGAATCACAAGACCGCAGGATCACGGAGATCGCGGCTCAGCAGGATGAAGACTGTGACAGGCTTGGTCGCGATATAGCATACGATAGGCAACGTCTAGCCCGACTTGAGGCATCACCTGATCCAACACCCTCCCAGAAAGATCGCGGTGAGATCTTGAGAGCCTTGCTGGCAGCAAACGGCGGTAAGATGCCTGAGAAAGAAGCTCGTCAGAAGATGCATCTTTCGAAAAGCCAATTCAGCCAGCTATTAGCTGCTATGCAAGGCGATATTGCAGCCAAACCATATCATCTGGACAAGCGCCAAAAGATATTGCAGATAAAATAGAAATACGAGAATCAGTTTAGATAAACGATTAATCAATCTCAGGGATTAAATTTGATCCCTTTCAATAATGCAAAAAGCAGTGGGATTTCGCTGCTATAATGGGTAGATTAATTGTAGATAGAGATTGAATTAAGATAAAATTTAGTAGAATAGTAAAGAAAGCATTTTCCCTTCAAAGTAGTTAATCGTTTATCTAAACTACATCGATCAATTATCTTGGCATGTTTGGACGCAATTTAGAAGTCGGAGCAGCGTTATTCTTGGCTACCGCGTAATAATTTCTTGTGCCACGCTTGAATTTCCTCTACAGAGTCTCGTTCTAGATCGCAGAATAATTCTTCCTCAAGTTCGGGTTTAATAATCGTGACAAAAAATGGGTCAGAAAATGGCGAATCGCCTTTGCTCAACTCATCATTGATTATCGTATTGATTTCTTCTTTGAATTGTTCTTTCATAGTTTTTAAATACTTGCTATTATCAATAATTTCCAATAAAAAACCTGTATCGTAAGGTCGGCTAGTCGCAGCAATTTCTCTAATCAGGGTTCTAAAACCATTGAGACTCTTGCTTAGGAAATATGGGATTTCGCTGTAATAACCCTTGTTCTTATGTTGCTTTCTTGATAATCTTAAATTTTCTTTGTATATTATTTCCATTTTTTCTAAATTTTTTAAAATAGGATTCAAGTTGCTATCTTCAATTTCCAGGTACTCAGCCAATTCCCATCCTGCATGACCCTGATTATCAAGTAGAATTAGTATGACCTTGACCTGCGTTTTAGTCAACATTTTTGTCTTAGATTCAGTTTGTTTACTAAATAGATTTCGCTATGCTTAATCGCTTATAAAAATTCGGGTTTTACAATAAATGGTTATTATTTTGAAGTAAAAAGAATAACCAATAAATATTCTTTTATAGAATAAATATCCTATATGGTATCGTTGGCAAAACAAATGCCATCGGATCGTGGAAACATGTTGGATGGATCAAATTATGAATTGGCCAATAGTGCCTTTCGTGTACCGAATCAGAACAGCGTCACTAATGAGGTGGCTTAAATGGCGGGAGAAAGCGCTACATTGAGCACTGGATTTATCCCAGATAGCCTATTACTGCCTCAACTAGAAGCCGGGCCTGAGGCCGCCATATCTGGCCAGGAAGCTCCAATTCTTCAGATAGACTCTGAGTTCCAACACTTGATCCCACCCCTTACTTCAAGCGAGCTCGATGAGCTTAGAGAAAGCCTTTCAACACAAGGCTGTCGCGATAAGCTGCTAGTATGGAAGGATCATAATATCTTGCTCGATGGGCATCATCGCTATACAATCTGTCACGAACTAGGGCTCGACTTTGAGATTAGAGAGATTGAGCTACCAAGCCGTGACGACGTGAAGATCTGGATAATCAAAAATCAGAGAGGCAGGCGTAACCTTACCCCATCTCAGCTATCCATGCTGGCCGTAAAGCTGGAGGCCATATATAGCGAAAAGGCAAAAGAAAACATGGGAACCAGGACTGACCTTGGTCAAGATTTAGGCCAAGGTGAAGGTGGTCGTTCAGCCGAGAAAGCCGCTGAAGACATGGGCGTTTCTCACCAAACAGTGTCATTTGCAAAAAATGTGGCTACAAAAGGTATTCCAGAGCTCGTAAGAAGAGTAGAGTCAGCAGATATTACAGTTAGTGCTGCTTCCAAGATCGCTTCCCTGCCATCAGAAACGCAGGAAAAGATCATGGAAAAAATTGAAACTCAAATTGAAGCGGGAAGTAACCCAAAAGTAGCTGCTATCATGCGCGAAATTGTGCCATCCGATCAGGAAACCCCTAAAGACGCTGATGAACTCCTGGAGACGTTTAGGAAGAAACAGGAAGACAATCTAAAGCTGCTGCAAGGCATAGAAACCAGCCAGCGCCCGGAAAATTTAGTCGAGATGCTGGCCGTCGCTGAGAGAATTACCGCCAAGCTAAAAGAGATCGAGACCAAAAGTCTCGGTCCAGACCAAATACCAGCCGATAGCTGCATAATCAAGGCAGACCTGTTTAAGACGTTTCTTATGAGCTTAGTACCAGCTTCCAATGACCTAAGGCTTGAGTTTGAAGCAGGCGGGGTGCATGCTGTAGCTACTGATATGATTGGATATCTTGCGGCGGAAGCATTTTTGCCAAAGGAATCATTTGAAAAGTATTTTGATCTGGGTAAGATTGGCCTCCCAAATACAAAGAGGCTAATTCAAATGATATCGTCGATATCAAGTGATAGACTTCCGGGCAAGAAGAACCTACGGCTATACATCGAGTCAAATGATGGCGGGGATTATTCGGGAATCGATGAAGATCCTGATTGGAGAATAATGCATAGTCAAGATTGTTTAGGTGTATTGCGTGGTTTATCTGGCAGAGGAAATTTCCGATATAGATTGCTGAAGCCAGAACTCATTATGGACAGAGAAATGCCAGATATAAGCCTACCTTGCGAGCTGCAAGTTGATGGCAAGAAATTAATGATTGCCCTAGAGCATGCCAAGGCCTTAGATCAAATCGGGAAGTTTTTATTATCCGGAGGATCGTTCGATATCGTTTCTTTAAATAATGAAGTAAGAGGAACCCAGCATGTGGATTGTATAGTGCAGAAAGGCGAATTCGCTGATCCTCATTTCGATCTAAATAGACTTATGAGAATAAGGCGTACAATTGAGAAAAGCATGGAGGTTACGTTAGGCTTAGGTATTGGCATGCCTATGACTATGGAATTAAAGGTTGGAGAGACTGCATTCAGGTACTATATTAAAGAAACACAACCAGTGGCTTTAAGATAGAATGCTCCTATAGTACAGCATGGGTCATTCCTCCTTTTTTCTTTAATATTTACTTCGCTCATTACTTGATTAATATTCCAACTTTTAATAACCGTTATTAGTAGCTAGTGAGCAGTCTTGAAAAGTTGGGTCCAACTTTTGTCCAACTTCTTAAAACCAATAACTATAGACTTCATCCAACTAATACAACTATATATTATAATATATAGCACGATTTTTTTCGGTAGGTGCTCGTATAGCAAAATTCCAAAATTAAGTTGTTTTAGTTGGACAAAGACTCTTAATATTGATTTTGCGAAGTTGTAGGAAAGTTGGGCGTAGTTGTAAAGTTGGATGAAATCTAAATCCCTATGCCACTATGGCCTCTTCAGGATCCCATTAATTTAAATTTATCTCCTCAATAGTCCCTGAATGGCTATCAAGGATGAATTCACATCCTGGAGGTTGCTTTAATACCGCTGCTTAACCTGTCTACTATGAGGGGTTCACTCCACCATCAAAATGTTTTTAGTGTTGTATTGCATATGATTGCACATGGAGCGAAGATCATGAAGATAGTACCTATTTTGATCATGTTAATGATGCTGATTCCATGGGGGATTGCGTCTCCCCAAGACATCTCACCTGATGAGATTATCGACGGTAATATAACTGCAAGTGATCCGAATACAGATCAAAAAACATCCAACTTTAATGGGTCATCCAATTATACGTTCATTAAGGACATTGGTGATGCCAAAGGCGTTGAAGTGATCAACGTTCATTTCAAAAATGCATTTAGAGGAGCTGATTCAAATTTAGCTACTGTAGATCGAATTTGGCAGGTATCAGATACCAATTCATCTCAGGTGATCAAGAACGATTCTGATGGATTAATCTTCACTAGTGGAACTCCTCTGAAGTTGGAAGAAGGCTACGAACTGGACCTCAAATCGATCGATATCGACGGGCATAAAGCAAATGTTGTGTTATCAAAAAATGGAACAGCCATTGATGAAGCGGTGATAATACCGCCGGACACAAGTGAAGTAGAACTCAACAAGACTCTTAGGGCTTATGAAGATGCCATCAAGCTGGATCCTGTTTATTGGTATAACAAAGGAGAGGGTCTTTTTAATTCGAAGAGCTATAATGAAGCAATTGAAGCTTATAACAAATCCATAGAGCTTGATCCTAAAAACGATACAATATGGTTAAGAAAGAGTATTGCTCTTCAGGCAATGGGCAATACGAGAGAGTTCGTAAAGACCATAGATAAAGCCATAGGATTGAATCAATCAAACGGACTTGCTTGGTTATTGAAGGGCAGTGTTCTTGCTATGACGGGCAAGTACGATGAAGCTAATAAGGCACTCGACAAGGCAATTGGATTGAATCAATCCCAAGAATTGAATGAATATGCTTTGATGATGAAAGTGGGTACTCTTTGGGGGGTTGGCAAGTACGATGAGGCCAATAAAGTAAGCGACACAATAATTGGAAAAAATCAGTCAAATTGCGCAGCATGGCTGAGTAAAGGTCAAATTCTTGGGGATTGGGGAATGAAAACAAAAACTTTGAAAAATATCAACGAAAGCATAAAAGCGTTTGATAAGGTAATTGAGCTGGCTCCTCGATCTACGTATGCTGCTCAGGCATGGTACTTCAAAGGCAATGATATGAAGTATTTGGGTTTGGACAAAGAGCCTATTAAATGCTATGATGAGGCAATTAGTATTGATCCTGAGTATTTGCCCGCTTGGATCGAGAAAGCAGATTCATACTTCAATTTGGGAGAATACGGCGGCGCAGTCCAGGCATATGATGAGATAATTAAATTAAATTCATCAATCGAGTATGTTTGGAGAAATAAAGGCATAGCTCTTGAACACCTGGGACAGTACAACGATGCTTTGGAAGCTTATAATCATGCTATCGACATAGATCCCACGGATGCTCGTGCATGGTTTGGTAAGGGCTATTCTCTGAATAACCAAGGAGATTACGAAGGAGCCATTAAAGCTTATGAGAAAGTCATTGAGCGTGATCCTAAAGATGCAGGAGCATGGAACAATAAAGGCAATGCTCTAAATAAGTTGGGAAAATACGATGAGGCTATAGATGCCTTTAACAAAGCTATCGAAATAGATCCAAAGGATGCTCTTTACTTGAGAAATAGAGGTAATACTCTCGATCTCTTAGGAAAGTACGACGAAGCCATCAACTCTTACAATAAAGCAATCGGTATTGATCAAGCATACAGTGTTAGCATGGTGGGCATGGGTAACACCCACCGCAACGCCGGAGAATATGCTGTAGCCATCAAATACTATGATGCTGCCATAAAGCAAGATCCAAAAGACTACAATGCCTGGTACAACAAAGCAGAAGTTCTTAGGGTGCTGCATCGTGATTCTGAAGCAAAAGCAGCTTATGCCAAAGCACGGGAACTAGGATACAGTGGAACCATGACACTGATGGAGATGACGGCAAATTGAACAATGAGTAGTTGCCGAAAATCAAACTGCGCGCGGCCACCCCGCCCTAAACGCCCATGTGCCTCAGGACAATGGCACATACGAGGCAAATAAAAAACAAGATCTATCGACATCTTAAGTCTGTTTTTCATGGGAAAGGACGGGGTATGCTTCGGGCCGCGCACCCCCAGGTTAGCCGGATTCCAGAAACATCCTAATCTTCGGTTTCCAGGATCTGCTCATCAGAATAATTGCTTATCTGCGCTCGATTGCATGATAGCAAGACCTAGTTAATTTGCGCTATTGATATCGTTTTTCGTTTTGGCATAGATTCCTTTCGTCATGCTCTTTATTGATCAAAACCAATATCTATCGAGCTATTTAGAGGAGCTAAACACATACAAAATAAATACTTTGGTCTGCATCCTTCTTGCATGAGCGGCTTGTTCATAGGGGTTTAACTCATTGTCCACTCGGAGGGGTTCACTCCAGCGAGACACTCAGAAATGCTTAAATTTAGCGTATAAATCCCAAAATTAATATTTTATCTTTGCTTTTTGTAATAGGGGGATAACCTATAAGACGCTAATGCCAAAATAATAGTTATTACTGATCCCAAAAAGAAAGATCCATATTCTGAATCCATTAGAAGCCAGATCGAGGCGGCACCAAAAAAGAGAGCTAAAACTCCCAAGACTAGTGCAGGAATTGCATATAATAATGTGAACCATGCTGCTAATGCAGTGGCAATTCTGCTCATGATGGTTGTTAATGGATTCCTTGTTAATAAATGCGTTGTATCTACTTATGTCAATCCAAAAAAAGTCAGTTCATCAATGCTTCTACCATGCCATTGAAAATCACTCCTTCAATGGGAACTTGAAAAGATCTACTTTCAACTGTTATATTGAGATAAGTCTTATTAATACCTTTAAATGTCTGTGTTCTTGCCCTGCCTTCCTTTCCAATTACTATTCCATCCCTATATGGCTCAATAGATATGATTTTCTTAAGTAATATGTCAGAGCTATGTGATCCTCCTAAAAATACGATCCTCCGGTTTGTGAGTGTCAGTGTGCCTCTATCAATTTCAGTAAGCACTTCATGAGATTTAGATCGAAACGTTCCGCCTCCAATTGATACACCTTTGGCTACTCTGACGCGAGAACTGCTATAATTCCCAGTACGCACACTCCTGTTCTCAAATAGAGATATATCACCTAGCGTGATTATTGCAGTTTCGTTCCTCTTAAGCATGATCGGAGGATTGTGTTCAATAGGTAATCCCTGACCACGTCTGATATCAGCTAGCCATGTATCTCTAGCTATGTTTTTATGAGCCTCCCACTTTCTCATGAACTCCTTTGTATCCGGCAATTTTGAATAGCATCTATTACAGGTAACATCGTGTTGAGTCATTAGTCCTAATAGCTTTTTTCTATCTGTTACTATCAATCGTCCCATCCTGCAAGCAGGACATGTATCAAATTCAATCACATTATGTTTATTGGTTTCCGAAATTGTTTCAATCTTCGAATTTTCCTGGGCATCTAATAATAAATTTTTTGCTTTCTGAACCTCTGGTGCTAAAGTAGGATCTAGCTCAATAGCCTTGTTATACGCTAGGATAGCCTCATCGTACTTGCCTTGCTGATGGAAGGAGACTCCTTTGCCAAAACAATCAACTGCTTCTTCCGTATTGAAATTTCCTAGCTTTCGCAGTATTAATGTTTTGGTCGTTTGAGCCGCTTTGAAATTAGGATCTAGCTCAGTTGCCTTATTGACTGCGTCTAGAGCTTCATCATACTTGGTCTGTTTAAAGAGAGCAGTACACTTAGCATTCCAATAATATGCATTTTGTGGATCTATCTCAATGGCTCTATTAAAAGCCCGAATAGCTTCATCATAATTGCCCTCGCCAACAAAAGCAGCACCTCTATTGTTCCAGATAGATGCATTTAAAGGGTCTAGCTCAATGGCCTTATCGTAAGCCTCTATTGCTTCACCATAATTGCCTCGGCCAGTTAGAACCCCGCCTTTTATGTTCCAGGCACCCGCTAATTGCGGATTAATTTTTATGGCCATGTCAAGTGCTACTATGGCCTCATCATATTTGCCCTGATAGTGGTAGAGATTTAATCCTTTGTTGGCAAAAGAATCTGCATCTTGAGGATTTATCTCTATGGCCTGATCATAAGCCTTGATAGCTTGATCATATTGACCCAAATCATCGAGAACAGCGCCTTTTCCGCCCCAAGAGCTAGAATCTAGTGGATTAATCTGGATTGCCTTTCCATAAGCTGTAACTGCTTCATTAAACTTTCCTTGTTTGTGGAGAGTAATACCTTTTTTTCTCCACGCACCCGCATCTTGAGGATCTGTCTCGATGGATCTGTTAATCTCGTCTAAATTATCAATAGCGTTGCCCTTATCTTTCCAAATAGTATTACTGGTTAGTTCAAATGATATATTGTTCTCAGTGCAGTTTGGTTGCTTATTCTGAAACTCATCTATAAGTGACGAGTCATCATCAGAATGTTCAAGCATGTCGGTTAATTGTTCACTTTTTGCCAAGGCATCTATTTGGGAAAGAGGAGATCCGCACTGTGAACAAAACTTCCCGTTATCTTCTTCCCCGCACTTTGGGCATTTTAATTGAGTCGTAGATGTTTCGATCCTTGTCAACATCCTTACCATTTCTTCGGCTTGTGCTACCTGTGCATCGCTAATAAATAAATTAACAAATCCACCAAGTCCTGCATCTGGAAAGTACACATGAAATTGTCGAGTGCCTAGAAATTTCGCCAATTCAGCTTTTGTGATATTTTTTCTGGAAATATTATATGTCTTGCTTATTTTTGAACTATCCCATTTTGGAGGGGGCAAGGTAAACATCTTTTGCTTATATATTTCTATCCTAACAGATTCTTTATTTATCAGCATCTTACCATTAATGCATTCAAGGCTTGCTAAAACCGATTCAGTTGGCACCATCATACCCCTGATTATATTTACCTGAGTCAAAATGACAAACTAATAATAACGTCAATGACACAATCCCCAGATAGTCTTTCCATTATCCATAACATTCATAGATGCATAAAGAACGGCATGTTAAAGAACTTTCCGGGTGATTCATTCTGAATGATTATCTGAGCTGATATCCTGGGAGGAATGAGTTGGCTGCTTTCAGTGCTATCTTTCCCCGAACTTATGGGATGGAGTTTTTCAGATAAGACTATTTGATGTATCAAGCAGATCCTGATGTACCTTAAATATATCGTAAAACTTTATTTTTTTCTTTTTTATATGATTAACGTTTTAATTGTTAGTCACCTGTCATGTATTACCTATCGGATTGCCTGGTCCTTTACCCCGTTTGGGTGAAGGTCCCAGCTATCTGAGACTGTTTTAAGGAGCGTTTAAAATGAATTTAATATTTAAGAGAAAATTAAGCAAATCTGCGGAGAACAAAGCTGCTCAGATAACCATCCCTCGCTGTATTGCCAAGGTCTGGGCAGATTTCAACTCAATCGACATGATTTTTGATGGGAGCTGTCTGGTCGTCGTACCCAGCCAACAATAAGGAGACAATAATATGAGAAAAAATAAATTCAAAATCCCAGATGCCATGAAAATGAATGGCGGCTTTGACTTATCTGACCTCGAGCTAGCGCGTCTGCGATTGCAGGAAACACAGATGAAGCTTTCTGGACGCTATATCCCACCAGAAGATCGCGGAAATATGATTTCCAAAGAAGATGCTTTGGCACAGTTACAGGAAACGCTCTCTGGAAAGATCACAAAGGAAGAAGCACCTGCCGATAAAACCGCTATTGAGCTTGAACGAATCCAAGTGAAGCTAAATTCAGCGCCCTCAACCAGCAAAGCCGAAGCTAAGAGGCAATTGCGCCGCACGCAAGCTCTCCTCACTAAACAATCACGGAGATTATTATGAGACCGGAAGAATTTATTCAATATTGGTCTGAGAGGAACATTTCTACCAGTGAGAGCAGGCTAGCAGCACGCTATTTGAAGGCGATCGAAGAATTGAAAGCAATTCAGTCCGAGCTGTTTGGCTATATAAAGCCACAAAAAACTAGCAAAGGGCTAATAGCAGTGTTTGCTCCCGAAGCAGAACAGCTCATGTCTCATTTCGAGGCTGCAGAAAAGAATGGAGTGAACCCCTCCGAGTGGACAAAAAGTTAAGCAATGCCG
>Ga0208041_1002369_pt1 | contig 9915 bp, 10 predicted proteins | sample AD_SCU002_MetaG_FD_184453 | JGI IMG/M metagenome (GOLD analysis project Ga0208041, IMG submission 184453) | Active sludge microbial communities of municipal wastewater-treating anaerobic digesters from China - AD_SCU002_MetaG (SPAdes) (version 2) | ecosystem: Engineered > Bioreactor > Anaerobic >...
TGCCGGTAACTTGCCCGGGTCGAAGAGTTCCTTCGCCTGCGGGTGGTTCTTATTTAAGGCGCAAGTCTCTCGCCAACTCTTCTGGATCTCTTTTCTCGCCTCCCCGAGTACCGTCTCGTCTGTGGTGTTCTCCCATTGGACGAGCTTCTTCACCAGTTCAAAGAGTCGTTTCCTCTCTGCCTCGGCCTTCTCCTTGTTCACACCCCGGCCGAGTTCCCGCTCGTAGCCGGGGTCGTTCACGAGCTGGGCGAAAAGCACCGCCCGCGCCGTTGCCAGAGGCTTTCTCGACCACCAGAGGTGGAGAGTCGAAGGATGGCCGTGGCGGATCGACTTTTCCCGCACCGATGCAACGTTAATCTCGTCCAGCGGCAATGCAACTTCAATCAGTTTCTTTGGTATCTTGACTGTGTCCATGGTATCCCTGTATCATTGCGGCTGTTCTGCTCGGCCGAGGACCGACGTTAGGTCGAGGTTCACACTTGCAACGGCCCAATCGGGTTCGTGTTTGAACGGGTTTCTAATGTAGAACGGTCCTTCATACGCCTCGCCATCGACCAGTACAACGGCGAGCACGAACTTGTCTGCCTGATTGAGACCGTAGAGGATCTCATTGCGTGATACGGTAATGGTCGTCTGACCTTTCGCACGGCCTTTCACCTCGATATGGCGGGTTGTTGGCGCAGCTCCGTTTCCACCCGGCAGGATGGAAGTGACATCCCAACCGCACTTCTCGGCTGATACGTCAATCACTTCGTGGCCGAGGGCACGCTCAGTGTCCATCACCACCCGCATCGCTACCGCCTCGACATGCTTCCGGGCTGCAACATCAACACCTGCCTCATCACCCCGGCGTGTTGCAAGCAGTCCGGCCGGTATCACCAACGCACCACCAGCAATCACCGGTGTCGCCGAGATGATGTGTCGCATCGCCGCCAGTTCGCGTTTCCGTCGCTCCAACCGCACCGTGAGATCATCCACCGTCCGGCGGGCGTTCTCAAGGTTCATCCGCACTTCCTTTCCAGCCCGCTGGTCGTCCTGCAGTTTGAGGTACCGGTCGGACCAGAAGTTGATCTCTTTGACCAACCGCGCCTGCACCGCTGCGAGTGTCCGGTCGGCTGTCCGCTCCCGCCGTTCTTTCACCTCGGTATAGTGCTCTGGCACGATCCGCTCAGTCGCATGGGCGAGTGCCGACCGTTCGAGCCCAGTGTTTACCCACGGTGAAGTGAGGATGTCATTGATCAGTTCTCGCTCATCCTCACTAATCGGCTGAAGGTCGAGATGAGGTGCCCATCCTGCGTTCTCAGCCATTCCATCGGCATCAATTGCTACGAACTGCATCCGCCGCGAGACTGTGCGGTTCTCATCGTTTCCGTCCCGTATCGAATGGTCGATGATGAAGAGCACTCGCGGCGTCACACCGGGATCGTTCGGATCGACCAGCACCGTTCCCTGCCGGAGCTTCGCCCGGTGCGTCTCGAGCACAAGATCGGTTACCGCCTGCATGAGTGGGTGCCCGGGATGAATCATCTCCGCCATTGGCGACCCTACACGGTCCAGCAGTCGGACGTACTGTTTCTCAAAGCAGATACGCTCATAACGGTCCAGTACAGGTTGTCTATACCGGCGGTCCCGTCCTGAGATCTGCCGATCACGCTCGCGAATCGGTGCCGGAACATGCGTGATCTCCCACCGTCCGGGCTCTCGTGATCGCAGTTTGCCCCCATACTCTTCGAATGCCTTGGTGAAGAACGCCCGGATGAAATACGGCTGAAGCTTTCTTGCTTCGGCCTTCTCCATCTCGGCTTTGATGGCAAACAGTTGGCGCTCATCCATTACCTCTTCACAGAGAGCATTCTGTTGCATGAGTGCCCGCAGGTGCTCAGTATCAAGTGCACCCTCGACCCGCTGCAGGAGTTTCGCTCTCACATCGGGATCGTCACCATAGCGGATTGCTTCGATCAGAAGGTCACGTAGGCTGCGTTCGTCGAAGACCTCGCCGAGGATATCAAAGACCCGGCCGCCAAGTGCCTGTCGCTCGATGTCCAGTTTCGAGAGCAGCCGCTGGAAGACATCGCCCTCCCGCGTCTCGGTCGCCACCAGATTCCAGAGACGGCAGACCTCGGTCTGTCCGATACGATGGATCCGGCCAAACCGTTGCTCTAGCCGGTTGGGATTCCACGGCAGGTCGTAATTGACCATGAGGTGAGCGTTCTGAAGGTTCACACCTTCACCAGCAGCATCAGTGGCCACGAGGATTCGAACGGTGGGATCGTTCCTAAACATCTCCTGCTTCTTCCGCCGCTCCTCCCGCCGGTCACTCCCGTCAATGGTGACGACCGCTTCATCGGAGCCGAGCAATCCACGGATCCGTGTCGCCAGATAGCGGAGGGTATCCTTGTACTCAGTGAAGATGATCAATTTCCGCTGCCGACCGCTCTCCTCGTGCATTTGCGGTTTCTCCTGCAAGAGCCGGGAGAGTTCATCCCACTTCCGGTCGTGTCCCGACCGAACGACCTGCCGAGCCTGCTCCTCCAGCCGTTCGAGGATCCGGATTTCAGCTTCTAACTCGTGAATTGTCCGCGAAGCAGTGGCCTGATCAACGATCTGCTCCTCGTACTCCTCGTACGCATCGGCTGCCATCTCCTCATCGGCATCCCATACGTCTCCGTTCGTCGGCACATCCAGAAGTGTTTCAGCGATTGCTCGTCCACGCGCATCGATCTTCACCTCTTCGACGCGACGGGCCAACCGTTCACGCCGGCGCTTCAACGACTGGTAGATCGCCTCGGGACTCGACGCCAACCGTCGCTGCAATCCAGTAAGGGCGAACCCGACCGTTCCTCTCCGCTGGTTGTTCTCAATCAGATCGGCCTTATTCATCTCTTTCTGCACGTACTGCGTAACTTGTTGATACAGAGCAGCCTCTGCATCGGAGAGTGTATACGTGGCAGTCGCCGCGATCCGCTCGGGAAAAAGCGGTGTTCCATCGAACTTCAGGAGTTCTTCCTTTACCATCCGGCGCATCAGATCCCTGTACTCAACCTTATGAGCACCGTCCCTGAATTTTCCATAGAACCGATCGGCATCCAGTAGGGAGAGGAAGAGCTGGAAGTCCTCTTCCTTTCCGTTGTGCGGTGTCGCCGTCATCAGGAGCAGGTGGCGGGTATGGGCACCAACCCGCTCGCCCAACCTGAACCGTTGCGTCTTGTTCACTTTTGAGCCGTAGTACGTCGCCGACAACTTGTGCGCCTCGTCCACCACGACGAGATCCCACTGCGTATGGTCGAGCTTCTCCTGCAGGTCTTCGTTCCGGGAGAGTTGATCGAGCCGGGCGATCAGCAGTGGATGGTCATTGAATGGGTTACCACTCAGTGACTGTTCCGCGAGTTCGTGGGAGAAGATGACGAACTCAAGACCGAATTTTTCGGACATCTCGTCCTGCCACTGCTCTACCAGACTGCCGGGAGAGATGATCAGAATCCGTTCGGCATCGGCTCGCATCAGAAGTTCACGGATCAGCAGACCGGCCATGATCGTCTTGCCGGCACCGGGGTCATCGGCCAACACAAACCGTAATGGTTGCCGGGGAAGCATCGATTCATAGACTGCCGTAATTTGATGGGGAAGGGGCTCAACGTTTGATGTATGCACCGCCATCATCGGATCGAAAAGGTAAGCCAGATCGATACGATACGCTTCGGCAGCGAGTTTGAACTCTTCGCCCGGTGTATCAAACGCCCATGGGCGGCCCACTTCCGCGAGAGAGAGGGCAGGCTCATTGGACCGGAAGAGCATCTGTTCCTTCACCTGCCCATCGGTGGTCTTGTAATAGACCGTCAGCGCGTTCTCACCGACAGATTCGGTCGTGACAATACGCACGATCTGGCCCGGTATAATCCCGTTGACGGCTGCATCCTTCGTTATGTCTTCCAGTCGTAGCATACGCTCGTGCCTCTAATCGCGCGATTTGTGCATCCTGAAATTACCTGTATGCTCGACTACGATTAATGCTTCGAAATATCCCTGAAGACAGGTCGTAATCCATCTTCGGCAGTTTTGGTTCGACAGTAAGGTGAGATCGTATCAGAAACACCTGAAAATCAGAAAGTTACGTTTTTAATCCCATGTGACCTAAGCCCCATAAGAGCCAACCATGATCACCAGAGACCTCCTTTACCCATCCGAATGGGCGTTCCGGTTTTTCATCGTCGCCCTGCTGATACGTATCGCAAGTTCGTATTGGTCTGGCGACTTTCCATACGAAGCTGCGTATTGCGTGTTTGTATTTGCGGGGGCTGGTGCGTTGGTGATCCAGATCTGGCTCGCGGCGAAATTTTACACCTCACGGAGGCGAGAAGACGTACCTTACCCCCAGCGATGAAGAACGAGCGAGAGCCGTTCAGTGTATTATTGTGAATGTTTCCAAAACCACGCTGCAACAGATGTATACTGAGATCCTGAACGATCCCGACTGGTTAATCCTGCACCATTTTTTCATCGGCGCCGAGATCCGAAACCTTCTCCGTATCAATGGTTTTGATTGGGATGATGTTACTCTCGATCATGAGTGGGAGCCGATTACGTTGGCGGCAGTCCTAATGGTGTCTGAAAATGCGTGATAAGTCCATCAAAAAACCGTGACGATACGTTTGGAGAGAGATCGTCAGCTCGATACTTCATACCAACTGTTTGGTTGCATACCCGGCGGGGCTCTACGCTCTACAGTGCACGGGACCGCATCCGCGGACTTCATCTCGACAAAGAAATGCTGATTTTGACCGATAACCAGATCGTCTGGTATCGTGGGGTCATCGGCTTGGTATAGCGGTATTTGCACGTTCCAGAAGACTGGATTTTGTTCGTCACCACCGATCGGACGCCACCGATCCGCGCCCGTGTATGTCTGCATGGCGTCTGAGGTCGATACGGTTATGGTAATCTTCTCCACGTCGATCTCAGCGCCTCCTTGAGGACCTCGTATCATGATGACGATATAGCGTATGTGCTGCCCGTCCGCACTCGCCTGTACCATGGCGGGCTCAACAACTTGTATAACTGAACCGACATGCTGCACTGCTGAATACACGGTCTGCTCCGCTTTCTGAGTTGTAATAAAACCGGTTCCGAGTGCCACGTACGCGAAGACTGAAGCGACGACGATAAAGGCAATGAAAACCATCGCTGCTTCGAGGCCGGTGAACGCGCTGTCATCGGATATACATGGTTTTATTGCCATCTCTGTCCGTTCCGGATACGGGTACGAGTAATGTGCCGTGAGATCCTATAGATACTGAGTGGTGGACGATTATTTGAACGTATGGCACTTGATACGGCAATACAATGTAATTGATTTGGCACGTACTGGATCCGGGCTATGAGATCAGGTTCTTGTTATTGAGTCACAAACTACTCTTGCATGGAGATCGGTGCCATTGGCAAATATCTGGTGGTGGTCTCGATGGTAGGAGTTCTCCTGACCATCGGCTGCACTGCGGTATCATCTGGTGATGATCAGACCGATGTGGATGCCTATCCGCGCTCTCCGCTCGGTATCGTGACGCCGATCCATTACCTGAGTGTAGTAAACGGCTCAGACGCAGCAATCACTACACTCGTCCTCAATCTGACGATAACCCCTGATACGATACAGGACCGTGAAATTAACATCAATCAGATGGCTATCACTGTTGCAGATAACCAGAACCTCCGTATCTTGGACCGAGGAGAGTATTACATTACCCGATGGGAGAACGATGACGGTGATGATACGCTTGAAGTGGGCGAGGTTGTAGAAGTTGTCCTACCCCTCCAGCAATCCATACCCGCGGGCACTGACATATACGTTGATGTCTGGACACCGTATCACGGAACGTTAACGCTCTCATTCCGTACGCCAGATAGGGTAACGCCTTCTGGACAGATCACTGAGTTCACTGCTGCACCCTTTGTCCTATGGTGATGATCATCATACGTAAAAATCGTGATACACAGCAGAACACACGGTAAGTATTATTTTTTTATTTGACGAAAAGAAAGTCTAAAATGGGAGCACAAAAATCAATAATCTGAGTAAGAATACGAATCCTCTTGAAGACACTTCGCTTTGATATCTCGTAAAAACGCTTCAATCATATTTCTCTTCCAATCATGGTTAGTTACTTCGAGCAGATATATAAGAAACTCTGGAAGACATACACAGCGAGTCTTTACTAGGAAAGGAGATATCTTCTTTAAGAGCCGGGCAAAGTCATTTGGGCAATTCTGATATTCTGATAATAGGCGTATGTATTCTTTCCCTTGCATTTCGATTTTCAATTCTATTTCCCGTTTATAGCGCTCCGTAATCCTTTTTATTTCCCTTTCATAGCGCTTCGTAATCTGATCTATTTCCAGTTCATAGCGCTCCATACAGTTTAGATAGTAAAAGTGTTACATATATCTTTCTTTATCAATGTCACCATATCGTAACTCACTATGAAAAATAAAATATATATTACCATAATATAAGTGAGACAAGTGAGGATTACCTCCATAATTGGGCTAGACGGAAGTTCCTGTAAGACGCAATGAAATGGGAAAGATCACTAGACATTATTGATTATTTCACCATTCTTTGCGTCTATTGCGTCTATAACTGGAATATGAAAATCGGCTGGTACGTTTCTCACTTTAATGCAAAGTTATACCGATTCTATACGTTCTTCACAAGGAAAAATGAATATATCTGAGTATCACTCAACGTCGAGCGGTCGCAACGCCTCAAGGTTCTCCAAACAGCGTATCATATCGTCGATGTAATGTGCCCTCTTGCCAGCGTTTTCCTTCAGTACCTGCAGCTCCTCCATCACGTGGATTGTGGGCATCACGTCGATGGTCTGCTGCATGTAACGGCTGATATCGAGCGAGTACTCACGGTTTACTACTTCATCAATATCGACAACGCGCGAGATTCCGTCCACCGTTTCAAAACGGTGATATAACTCTACAATCTCGCTCACCGTATCGGGACTCAGGGAATTCTGCCGTTTTCCTTCGATAAACTTTGTGCTGGCATCGATGAAGAGAATTTTATTTTGTCTCTCCTTCTCTTTGAACTGGCGCATTACAAGGATTGCATACGGCTGCGGGTTTGCGGAATACAACTTTGGCGGCAGCTGAACGACGGCCTCAATAAAATCATCCCGTATCAGGTTCTTCCGCATTTCACCTGCTGATCGCTGTTTATACAGTATCCCCGGAGGTACGGCCACCACGCATTTCCCGCCCGATACCGTACGCCTCCAAAGCGCAACGAGATGAGAAAATTCACTTCTCTTATTCAACGGAATACCGTAGCTGGATCGGCACCCATCGATATACTCCTGTTCGGACTCTGCCCGCTTTTGAATTTCGACCGGGATCGACCCAATGACATGAGTGTAATCTGTGACGTAAGGGTACTGTTTTGGATCCTTCTTCCCAAACTCGCTCTCGACAACAGTCTTCGGTATAACCACCATGCGGTAGTGGTTTTGTAGGAACATCCGCATGCAGCAGATAAAGAACAGACAGTAATCCGGCTCAAATGCCTCAAACCCGATACGCTGTTCGTCGTAACCATGCCGAATCATCTCTGGGTCTGTGGCCAACTGTTCGATGACCTTATGGAGGATCTCCCCTCACCACAGGGTGTAAATGGGTGATGTTACTCCCAATCTCCGAGAGAGCAATGAGCGGATCTACTATGTAATCCGAGGAGTGATGCATATCTGCGAAATGTCCTATGACCTTGGATCTATGTTTCAATTCTCTGTTGATGCTTTCCGCTATCATGTTTGTCGTCTGGATCCATTTTTGCGTATGTTCCTAGGACACTATGCGATTATATCCATGCAGCGCAGCGATAAATAGAAACGGCTATATGTGAGACCCTCTTTTCTTTTTACATGAGTAGAAACTGCTTAGTACTGAGTTTCATCACTCTCTTGACGGTTTTATTAGTCTGTGGCTGTACAACCTCTTCGCCTACGACGGTTCAGACTGCTCATGCAGAGGCCGTGATTGTTGATATTAGCTCTACTCCTCTTGGAGCAGAGATTTATTTTGATGGAGAATATCGTGGCACTACCCCCAGTGTTCTGAGGGGGGCATCCGAAGGTGCTCATGACATTGAGCTGCGGCTACAAAATTACATCACAGTTTCAAAGCAGATCGAGATAACGAGCGGGAACGATATCTATCTGGATGTAACAATGGAAAGAGCTTCGTCAGGGTCTCCCACTACGCCATCGGCAACATCTTCACAGACATCTAAACCGACTACTGTTAAAACGACTACACCGACGACGGTCCCAACTACTGTTAAAACGACTACACCGACGACGGTCCCAACTACTGTTAAAACGACTACACCGACGACGGTCCCAACTACGGCACCTACCGCTCCACCGGCTAACATTTTTTATTCCGTTAGCTGCACAGCCCAAAAGGACGGAAATCAGGTTCTCGTCACCTACCAAGGGGGAGCGGATCATTCACACCTCACCGGTATAGAATGCAAAATAAACGGTGTTGGAGTTTTCAGTACTCAATTCCCGACAGTTGGAGAAACGTATTTTGTACAGGGAACATCCGGTGAGGACAGCGTGACCGTCATTGGAGTGTTCGACGGGAACCAGAAACAGATCATTCTGGATACCAGACTTCAATCGTCGTCAGTTGTAAGTCCGGGATATTCTGGGTCAAGTTGCGGACTTGAAACCATAGGAAATATTTACGGTTCAACAGGGGGGAACGGAGGACAGTCGATAGAGAAGATCCAATTCATAGTTGGCTCGATTGCTGGAGGAGCACCAATTGATATGTCTAAGACATTGATCACCTTCTCAACAGCAGAACGGCGTGTGGTCCTTCAGAAGAGCAATGGGGGGGCGCCCTACACATGGAAGATCGCTAATAAATATAACGCGGCAACAGATGATGAACTGCTTGAGATTGGAGAACAATTTGAGTTAGAACTCATTATAATCCCCGGAATCCGATCTAACGAACAGTTCAATCTTGAGATCCAGCCCCAATTTGGGTACTCATTCCCAATTATCCGGACCGCTCCTCCGGAGATCTCTAGTGGAGGCGTGTATGCACTATGGTAGTGCTTTAGGAAGTTAGTGATGTTATTTCTAAGAAATAATCCCCCATTTTTATTTTCTTGCTGTCATTATAATCACCTGCATAAGAGAAGTGGTAACTATTATTCAGGGTGGGCGATGAGCAGCGGTTGGGATAAATGGCGTTTCACGAACTACGCTCGCCAGCCTTGCCAACCGATCCGGAGAGGACCGTGGTGATAGCGTGCGGCCCGCGACGACACGTTCTTGGTGTTGCCGTCTGGCCGCTGAGCTGTGTCACAACGAGTCTTTTTTAAATGATGGGGGGCCTATGGCTCGGTATTCAACCGATACGTATGGTGAGATGAAGTTACGTGATAACCCCCATTGCTACCACGACATTCAAACGATGTGAGCCGAAGGAAGGCTACGTTGCGCCCTATGTTCGCCTCCCGTGGGGTATAAACGCCGGCTGATCGAGATCCGGTGGCCATCTATGAGATTAGAGACTGAGTATAGCTACGCACTCGGGACGGATTTCGAGAAACTTAAACCCCCATTGCCAATTCAGAAGTCCACCCAAAATCTAAAACCAGAATATTCAATACCTATAAGTAGTTAAATTGCATTTAGAACTACGGAGGTTCATCCCCTATGAGCGAAGGTTGGAAGAGAAGCGCTTTCAACCTCAGTTCCGAGTGCTCCATAGCAGCATTCCGTTTTTCCAGACTTCACTTCCGAGACATTCCCATGGACCAATCCCCCGACCAAGACGTTAAAACTCAGCGATATCTTGGCGATAAGGGCCTGATCATTCTGATCGCTCTCC
>Ga0208041_1002375_pt1 | contig 9896 bp, 9 predicted proteins | sample AD_SCU002_MetaG_FD_184453 | JGI IMG/M metagenome (GOLD analysis project Ga0208041, IMG submission 184453) | Active sludge microbial communities of municipal wastewater-treating anaerobic digesters from China - AD_SCU002_MetaG (SPAdes) (version 2) | ecosystem: Engineered > Bioreactor > Anaerobic >...
GAAGCATTAGAAGATAAATCATTGCCTTCAGATCCCTTCTCCACTCCAGAAATCGAAGAAGCCTGGGGAATAAATCGGGGACTGACGGGCTCCTGACGTCTGTCCCCAGATTTATTGCCCTCGCTTTTAGTGGAAGTGTCTATCTCCACATTAAAGCCAACATGCTCCCTCGCGCTCGACCATTCATACTCCCAGGGTAGTTCTACCATCTTCGCCCTCACTGGATTCCTCTCCACATACCTCAAAGCCTCCAGGGCATGTTCAAAATGCAAAGGGCAGGAATAAAACCTTCCCTGCCAGAGATGACCCGATCTCTTGTTCTTCCTGTTGAAGTAACTCGAATACCTCATATTAGCGTATTTGAAAGTCATCGCGAGTGAATCTTCCTTAACGGGAGCGGCTATGAAGTGAACATGATTGCTCATAAGGCAATAAGCGTAGATCTTCATTCCGTACTTCTCTGAATACTCCCTTATGAACTCGACATACTTTCTTTTGTCGGAATCATCTTCAAAGACATTCTGCCTGTAATTGCCTCTCTGGGTAATATGATGACCCACACCCTCAAAGACAACCCTTGCTCTCCTGGGCATCCAATCACCTCACAAAATGAAAGGCTGACGAAAAACCGTGACTGACCTGTACCTGAGGTGAAAATGGGGACTGACGATTCACCTCACGTCTGTACCCGATTTTCACCGCTACCGTTTTTCGCTTTGGCTCCAATCCCGTCATCCCGTAGTGCTCTCATACGGGATCTCGCTCTAATTCAACACAGATTATACCAAAAAATAGAGTCTGTCCCTATTTCTATTGAAGACACTCTGCCTGTAATTGCCTCTCTGGGTAATATGATGAACCACACCCTCAAAGACAACCCTTGCTCTCCTGGGCATACAATCACCTCACAAAATGAAAGGCTGACGAAAAACCGGGACTGACCTGTACCTGAGGTGAAAATGGGGACTGACGAGTCTCCTCACGTCTGTACCCGATTTTCGCCGCTACCGTTTTTCGCACCGGCTTCGATCCTGTCATCCCGTAGTGCTTTCATACGGGATCTCGCTCTAATTCAACACAGATTATACCAAAAAATAGAGTCTGTCCCTATTTCTATGCCATTTCTATGAGCCCACAAGACCAGGATGCTATAATATTCGAGAGGTGCTGATAATGGATTACAAGGATTATATTCATTCAGATTCAAGAATAATGTTGGGCAAGCCAGTGATCAAGGGAACAAGAATAACTGTCGAGCATATACTTTCAGAGCTTACGGCTGGAATGGAGATTTCTGAGATCGTTGAAGCTCATCCTTCACTTGACAAAGAGAAGGTCAGGGCAGCAATCGCTTATGCTCTTGATGTATTGCGCAACGAGGACGTATACTCTCTTGCTGAAAAGAAGTGAAACGCTTTCCTTACTGGCCGATGAGAACATCGATCAAAGGTTAGTCTCTTCCCTAAGGCTAGCCGGCATCTTTGTGTACTCAGTAGCAGAATCATCTCCAGGAATTTCAGATGAGGAAGTTATGAGACTCTCAGAAAACTTGAGCGCGATGATATTGACAGATGACAAAGACTTTGGGGAGATAGTGTTCAGAAAGCAAAGGAGCTGTCGTGGTATTGTTCTCCTGAGATTAACTGGTGTCGATTATTCTCGCAAAGCAGACCATGTAATACAAGTTATAGACAGATATGGTAGTGAAATGATTGGCAAATTCGTTGTGATAACTGCAGAAAGAGTCAGGATACGGAAACTCTTGCCCGGAACATAATAAGCCCGTCATGGTACTATCCTTGCTATTGATTATTGTGCTTTCAAGCAATGCTTCTTAGAATAGTGTAATCTGCCAGCTATTGACGAACAACATCTATTGCTCTGAACGAACGACTACATTACTGGAATGCAAATAATGGAGTCTGTCACCATTTTTAACCCTATCACGAGAAAGCGAGAGCGAAAATAGGGACTGACGAGCTCCTGACGTCTGTCCCTAATTTTCGCATCTCTCTTACTCTCTCTTACTCTCTACTCTTCTCGCTCTTTCGGAGTCTGTCCCTGTTTTTCGCACGATCCAAATCTCTTGAGGTGAAAATGGGGACTGACGATTCACCTCACGTCTGTACCCGATTTTCACCCGCACCGGCTTCGATCCCGTCATCCCCGGGATCTCATTCTAATTCAACACAGATTATACCAAAAAATGGAGTCTGTCCCTATTTTTACCTCTTCAAAACCCGGTTCTCATAACCCGCTCCTAGTTACCCGTATTTCCTAACCCGCTCTTCTAACCCGATCCTTTGCTTTCCACAGCGTACAGCCTTCAGCGTTTCTTGTCCGAGCGGCTCTTTCCCCGCGAAGCGGGCATCACTTCCCGACGAAGTCGGCCTCACTTCCCCGGACGTTCCTCCGGGCCTCACTTCCTGGGATGTTCTTCCCAGCATCACTTCTTAATTGATCGCCGATGCTTTTCGGCGCCTTGCGTCTAGTGTTTTTTGCCAGACCTAAACCCCACAACCCCAGACCCAGCTCGTACCACGATGACGTTATCATTGTGCTTGACATGGATCACCTTAAAATATAAAATATTTATACTATATGCCACTAGATGTCAAGTCACGGAGAGGAGATCAAGTGAGGTTAGAACTTTTTTTTGAAGAATCACCGGTCTTCACGACTCATGAACTAAAAGAATTTCTGAAGAAGAATGAAGCGAAGAGTCTTGAGAACTACAGCGTTCTTCTGAATTACCACGTTAAGAGAGGCCGTGTCCTCAAAATCTGTCGTGGCCTCTACGCAGTGGTACCCCTAAACCAGAAGGCAGAACAATTCGCCCCTGATTCATTTCTCATTGCAGGGAAGAGAACAGAGGATGCGATTCTTGCCTATCATACGGCTCAGGAATTCAATGGGAATACCTACTCGCTTTTCAGTACCAGAACATTCTTGACTATGAAGAGTGTGCATCCTTTAGTATTCAGGGAAATCGAATACATACCGACTCACCCCTCTCAGAACCTGCTTCGTTCAGACAACTACTTCCTACTCACGGAGCAAGTGGATATAAAAGGTATAAACGTTCTTATAACCAGTAGAGAAAGAACATTTGCAGATATGCTCGATAGACCCAATCTATGTGGCGGAATTGAAGAGGTCTGGCGTTCCCTCAAAATGACCGAGTATCTAAACACCGAAAACCTGCTGAAGTATCTGAGAGCGCTTGACAACTCTACCACTAGCGCCAAAGTCGGCTTCTTCTTACAAAGACATCCGAAAATCACAAACAATGACCGGCCTCTATTGAGAGAACTTAAAAAGATGATCCCAGTTTCGCCGCATTACTTTGATCGATCACGTCTTGAGAGAGCCAGGTTGGTGAAGGATTGGAATCTCGTAATTCCTGAATACATATTGAATGAAAGGTGGGAAGAGCAATGAGAATGTCCAGGGAGACTCTGTCCAGATTATCCGGTCAGACTGGTTATAGGCAGGAGATTATTGAAAAAGTCTCTCTACTGCTTTCATGGCTTGATCGCGCATCAAGTATCGATCGTCTTAAAGGAAGTTTCGCTCTTAAGGGGGGAACGGCAATTAATCTATTCTTCCTGGAAATTCCAAGATTGTCGGTAGATATAGATATCAACTATATTGGATCACCCACTCGAGAAGAACTCGACTGTGACAGAGACGGTTTTGAGAACACCATAGAATCAGTTTGCCACGAAGAGAGCCTGTCCATGCGAAACAAAAGGGATTCAGAAGCGGCCACCTCTTATTCATTGAGGTACGTAAGCTCCCTATCTTCTGGAGGAAACCTGTCTATTGACATAAACTACATGATGAGGGTTCCACTGTTTGAAATAGAAACAATGGATTCAAGGCAGCTAGGTAGTCAAATAGCCCGCAGAGTTCCATTAGTGAACAAGGTGGAAGTTTTCGCCTCGAAAATCGCGGCCTGTTTTTCGCGAGAAACAAGCAGAGACCTTTATGATGTATATTTGCTTGATAAGCAAATAAACACCCTTGATCTTGAAAAACTCCGGCTTGCCTTTACGGTTTTTGGGGGCATGAATCGAAAGAACTGGCTCGAAATAGACGAAAAATCACTTCGAGTAAACAAGAATGACCTGAAAAAACGATTGTTGCCACTTCTAAGAGGCACACTTGACAAAGAAGAACTCGACACTCTCGCCAGTGATATCGAAAGATCTTGCCAGAAAGTAGCCTCCTATTTGTTGCCTCTGAAAGACAATGAAAGAGAATTCTTAAGAATCCTAAACGAAAAAGGCGAAATCAAACCAGAAATCATTACCAATGACAAAGAACTCGTAGATAGAATCAAGAAGCAGCCTATGCTCAAATGGAAAGCACTGAATGTTAGGCAAACTCTTCAAGGCTGATCAAAGAAGTCTCGTGAACTGTAACGCCCTTGTACTGTCATCCCGTAGTGCTCTATGTTCATAAAACATTGGAGAAAGAGCATCAAGAGTTCGCTTCGCTCACGAGAAAGCGAGAGCGAAAATAGGGACTGACGAGCTCCTGACGTCTGTCCCTAATTTTCGCATCTCTCTTCCTCTCTCTTACTCTCTACTCTTCTCGCTCTTTCAGAGTCTGTCCCGTTTTTCGCACGATCCAAATCTCTTGAGGTGAAAATGTGGACTGACGATTCACCTCACGTCTGTACCCGATTTTTACCCGCACCGGCTTCGATCCTGTCATTCCGTAGTGCTTTCATCGAGATCTCGCTCTAATTCAACACAAATTATACAAAAAAATGGAGTCTGTCCCTATTTACGCTATTTATCGAATCACTATTCACTAATCACCAGCCACTACCCAACAGGCAGGCTATGATAAAATCGTCCCGAGGTGGTGTTTTTGAGCGTCGTGGTGGGGGTTATACTCTTTTTTGTAGATGCCTCTTTTCTTTTTGCCAGCGTCTATTTGGTGAGCCTGGTCAGCTTCCTTATGCCCATCGGGCAGTTTGCCATCGTCATCGTTAATCTCCTCTCTTTCTACGCCTTCAGGCTGTACGACCTCCCGCGGATCAAGAGAACACAGAACCTCCTCAGCAATTCGCTTCTGGCAGTCTTGGTTTCAGGTGTTCTCGTAGTGTTGATCTTCTTCCTGCCCAGACTTGTTCTGGAGCAGATCTCCAGAAGGGCCTTGCTTTACGAGTCCCTGTTGCTTCTGGTGTATCTCTATCTCTCTCGAAAGATAGCCTCGAGCCTTATAAAAAGATCGCCTGTCAGGTTCTTTGCCATAGGCTGCAAGGTCGATTGCGTGGAAGACTGCTCCGTGAAGGCCGTTTCGAGTCATACGGACACCATCGACTTTATATCTCTCCATGAAGCTATAAAGGAGTTCAAACCTGATTTCGTGGTCGTTCCCGTCGATTCGAAGCTGGTGAATGTGAACATCCTTCCCCTGGATATGCCCGTAATCAGTTCCAAACAGGTCACCGAGATCTTCGGCCTCCGGCTGGATCTCGGTCAATTCAGGCCGGAAGAGCTCTACGGCTACGCCTTTTCATCGTGGTACACGAGCGTGAAAGCCGTTATCGAATGGATCGTTGCCCTGGTGCTCAGTATCCTCTCTTCTCCGCTCGTGTTGATCGCCGCTGTCGCCGTCATGATAAACGATCCGGGCAATCCCTTCTTCGTGCAGCAGAGGCTTGGAAAGAACGGAAAACCCTTCAAAATAATAAAGATACGCACTATGAGAAAAGAAGGAGACCACACAGGCTGGACGAGGGACAGTGACGACAGAATCTTCGCCGCCGGGAAAGTGATCAGAAAGCTCCGCTTCGACGAATTGCCCCAGTTCTGGAACGTCCTCCGAGGCGATATGGCGATCGTCGGTCCCAGACCGGAAACACCTAAAATAGCCGCAGAACTGGCCGAGGAAGTCCCCTTCTACAGCCTCAGGATGAAAGTCAAGCCCGGCATCACAGGCTGGGCCCAGCTCAACTGGGGCTACGACCGCAGTATAGAAGACGTGAAGATGAAACTCTCGTACGATCTCTTCTACATAAAAAACCGCTCGATAATGTTCGATCTCAGGATAATGCTCCAGACTATGGAGACGATGTTACAAGGTAAAGGAGCAAGATAATTTTGCGCCTCAGAGTACTGCAGTTGATTACCAAGAGTGACTGGGCAGGCGCTCAAAGAATAGTTTATGAGATATGTAAGGGAATAAAAGAAACAGCCGATACCGGGATAGATGTTGAAGTGGCTATGAATGGTGAAGGTCCCCTAGTGAAGAAAATCGAAGATCTCGGCGTGAAAGTTCATATAATAAGAAACTTCGTGCGCGAGATAAATCCGATAAAGGATCTCGCCGCTTATATTGAGATAAAAGAGCTTCTTAAGAAAAACAAATACGATGTTGTTCACTGCCATAGTTCAAAAGCAGGTATTCTAGGAAGAATAGCGGCCAAAAAGACAAAGATAAAAAAAGTGATATACACAATCCACGGCTGGTGGGGAATAACTCAATATAAGGGATTTAGAAGAAAAGTCGCACTTTCCATCGAAAAGCATATGTCCAAAATGACGCATAAACTAGTATTCGTCTGCAACAAGGACAAAGACTTTGCGATGAAGTATAAAATCGGTAGATCGACTCAGCACATGGTCATATCGAATAAAATAACAGTTCCCAGGTATCAAACCGGTAAACTGCGTTCGATCCTGGGCGTTCCTGAAACTACAAAAATCGTAGGCAACGTCGCCAGGTTGTCTCCCCCGAAAAACCCTATTCGCTTTGTCGAAGTGTCGAAAAGAATTGTCGATACTCTAAAAGAAGTGATGTTTGTCTGGATTGGGGATGGAGAGTTGAAGCAAAAAGCCGAGGAGCTTTCCGAAAGTCTTGGTATAAATGAAAGGACCAGATTCATAGGGTTTCATGAAAACGGAGCCGAATTAATGGCCGATTTCGATTGCCTTCTGATGACTTCCGACGACGAAGGATTACCAATAACGGTTCTCGAGGCAGTAGCGCAGGGGATTCCTGTCGTTTCAACAGATGTGGGTGGAGTAAAAGAAGCTCTCAGCGACAGAGATCTCGTGATACCGATCGGCGAAACGATAATTTCCGACTTGTCAAAGGCGGTTGTCAGAGCTCTAAACTCAGAAAGTAAAGAAGTTCCTCTCTATAGCCTGAGTAGTAAAGATATGATAGACGCTTATGTGAAAATATACAAAGAATGAAAACTCCCATCGATGGACCTGAGCATCTACCATTGCTTAGATCCAGGAGGCCCCGACTTGAAGATAGCTTATCTTGACCTCAGTAGTATATCCGACCCGAACGCCGGATACAAAAAGAAGATAGCAAAACAAGCTGCTGCTCTCAGAAGTCTGGGTATAGAAGTGACCGTACTAGAAATCGCATTGAGTGAATCAGGCAATGAATCTTGGAAATACAGTGGTAGTGGAATAATTAAGACTATTAAAAGAAGAAAGATGCTTCTAGACAAATGTGAGGAGCTAATTATATCTCACAAGATCGATGCAATTTACGCCAGATATCCCGGGGGAGATTCAGCATTTGCAAAGTTCGCATCGAAATACGGACGCCTAATTATTACTGAGCATCAGTCGCTGGAACTTCAAGAAATGCGAATAAACAAAATGTGGCTCAGATATATTTCTGAAAGCATTTATGGAGCTTCCTTATTGAGAAATGTAGCCGGCCTGGTTGGTGTGACAAAAGAAATATGTGACTACGAAGTAAAGCGATCGAGGGATTTGAACAAACATTGCCTCACCAATGGCAACGGTATTGAAGTCTCTTCTGTGCCTATCAGAAAAATCCCAGTATTTGACGGAAAAAACCTAGAACTCCTTAGTGTTACTCAAGCAGCAAAATGGCACGGACTTGATCGTTTGATTTGTGGTATAGCTGAAAACAAAAACGGCACAAAAGTCAGGCTTCATATTGTAGGACACGGCTCTGAGATCTCAGTTCTGAAGAAACTTGTTTCCACCCTGGCACTTGAACGATCAGTTTTGTTTCATGGTTTCAAAACGGGAGAAGAATTGGATGCGTTCTTCGATAAGTGCCATATTGCCGTTGGAAGTTTAGGTTTACACAGAATAGGGGTTTCTGAAGGCTCTATTCTAAAAGTGAGAGAGTATTGTGCCAGAGGGATTCCATTTATCTATGGCGCAATGGATAGTGACTTCAACGAGGAATTTCCTTATATTCTTAGAGTTCCGCCAGATGAAAGTCCAATAGATTTGATTGCTGTATTTTCTTTTGCAGCTATAGCACTTTCCGATACCGAGCACTCCGTCAAAATGAGAGAGTATGCTGAAGAAAATCTAGACTGGTCTATAAAAATGAAGAAGCTTATTGATTTCATGAACGAAATCTTGGAAAGTAAGGTGAGAAGATGAAAATAATCTCACTCATAGGTGCCCGTCCGCAATTCATAAAAGAAGCGATCGTAGGATCAGAACTGAGAAAAGCAGGTATTGATGAAGTGCTTGTCAATACCGGCCAGCATTACGATGCGAATATGTCAGATGCTTTTATAGAAGGTTTGAGTATCAAGACTCCCGATTACAACCTGGGTGTCGGTTCAGGCTCTCACGCCTATCAGACGGCGACGACGATGCTCAGGCTCGAAGAAGTTGTTCTGAAAGAAAAGCCAGATATGATAATGGTCTATGGCGACACAAATGCGACTGTTGCAGGAGCGCTTGTCGGTTCAAAATTGAAGATCCCAATAGCTCATGTCGAAGCCGGACTAAGGCAACACCCTAAGGATATGCCCGAAGAGATAAACAGGGTAATTACCGACCATATCTCCTCGCTTCTATTCTGTCCAACAGAGAAAGCCGTCGATAATCTCGAGAAAGAGGGATTAACCAAAGGCGTACACTTCGTCGGCGATGTAATGTACGATCTCTTCGTAAAGATGAGAGAGAGTCTCGATATCAGTAAGATTCTGGCCAATTACTCGTTAATCAGAGGAAAGTATATTCTGGCAACGCTACATCGCGATTTCAACACAGATGATAGAAAGAGGCTGAAAAACATCCTTGAAGCTATAAATGAAGTAAGTAAGAAGATCAAAGTAGTCTTGCCGATTCATCCAAGAACGAGAAAAGCAATCTCTGTGAATGGTTTTGAGGATCTAATAAAAGACATCATGATCCTTGACCCGCTTCCATACAGTGATATGATGTCATTGCTGATTGGATCAAAAAAGGTAATCACTGACAGCGGCGGTCTCCAGAAAGAAGCTTACTTTGCCGGGGTACCCGCCTTAGTGATGATGCCCGATACCGGTTGGATAGAACTCGTTGAAGCTGGGTGGAATGTACTTGTTGATGCTAATAAAGATCTGATTATTGCCAAGGCTTTCAGTCACCAACCTCCGGTCAATGCTCCAGAGAATCTTTATGGAGATGGAAAAGCTGGGGAGAAAGTTTCGTATTTGATTATCGACAAGATATCATATTAGAGATCATTCAGCCCAGAAATTAGAACTGTGAACGATTATAGAATCTATAAGTGTTGTGTGATGGGCACCACTGATCCGGATATTTATCAAATCTTTCATCAACTTCATTTCTTTCGGGAAATGAGGTTGGCTTGAATCGATTACTCTGTAAGATATAACCATATACTGATTGAAAACATCAAACCTCAACGCCTTATTCTTAACTCTCTCAACCTGTCTTCTTATTCATAGTTATGACCTGACAAGATTCAGGTCATTTAGCCATCTTACTTCTAGCCCTGACCCTGTTGTGTATGGCAAAATGGAAATACATAGGACGGACAAATAAAAGACCATAAGAGTCATTGCCAGCGATCCGGGGAAATAATACCCTTTAGTTGTGACCAAACAATTAGAGGGGAGATAAGGAGTAGAT
>Ga0208041_1002381_pt1 | contig 9889 bp, 8 predicted proteins | sample AD_SCU002_MetaG_FD_184453 | JGI IMG/M metagenome (GOLD analysis project Ga0208041, IMG submission 184453) | Active sludge microbial communities of municipal wastewater-treating anaerobic digesters from China - AD_SCU002_MetaG (SPAdes) (version 2) | ecosystem: Engineered > Bioreactor > Anaerobic >...
GGAATCGTTCATGGTTGCGGTCAGTCTGGCTATTGCCGCAGTGCCTGAGGGTTTGCCCGCAGTGGTCACCATCAGCTTGGCGCTGGGCATGCACGAGATGGTGAAACGTCATGCTCTCATCCGCCGTCTGGCTTCCGTAGAGACGCTGGGTTCTGCCACGGTTATTTGCTCTGATAAGACCGGCACGCTCACCCAGAACGTGATGACGGTCACCGAGGTTTGGACGGATGGTAAGACCGTGAACATCACCGGTACCGGTTATGTGCCCGAAGGAAAATTTGTTTTTGATGGCAAGACCATTGAGTTAAATGAAGTTCCCGCTGTTGCCACCACGTTGTGGGTGGGCAGCGTCAATAACGATTCCGAACTGGAAGTCATTGAAGATGAGAACGGTAAGATGAATTACCGCATTGTTGGCGATCCCACCGAAGGTTCGATCCTGGTGGCGGCTGCCAAGGCGGGTGTGCATGCCGCTGATTTAAAACGGGCTTACCCGCGCGAGGGTGAGATTCCCTTTGATTCCACCCGCAAGCGCATGGTCACTGTGCATGGCATCAAAGAAACCTGGAAGGCTTCGAATCTGCCGTTCAATGGAAAGGGAAAAGAAAGTGCCTATGTCATTGCTGTAAAGGGCGCCCCTGATGTGGTGCTCAAGCTCTGCAATCGCTACCAAAAAGCTGATAACACCACGGTTTCCCTCGATGATGCTGCCCGCCGGCGCATTTTGCAGGCTAATGATGGCATGACCCAGAAAGCCCTGCGCGTGCTGGGTATGGCGTATCGTGTGGTTTCCGCCAAACCGCAAGATGTGGACAGCGAGCACCTTGAAAAGGACCTGGTCTTTGCCGGTCTGGTCGGCATGATTGACCCTGCCCGTGAAGAGGTGAAACCAGCTCTCATGAAAGCCATTGGGGCTGGCATTCGCACTATCATGATCACCGGCGATTATCCCAACACAGCCAAAGCCATTGCCGAAAGCATTGGTTTACTGCGCCCTGAGCATCGCGTGGTCACCGGTGCGGATATCGAATCTCTATCCGATGAACAATTGCAAAAAGAGGTCAAAACCATCGATGTGTTCGCCCGTGTTTCGCCCGAACATAAGATGCGCATCGTGAACGCCCTGCGCGCCAACGATGAAACTGTTGCCATGACCGGGGATGGCGTCAACGACGCCCCCGCCATCAAAACCGCCGATATTGGGGTTGCCATGGGCATTACCGGCACGGATGTTGCCAAACAGACGGCCGATATGGTGCTGACCGACGATAATTATGCCAGCATCGTTTCAGCGGTGGAACAGGGACGCATCATCTACAGCAACATCCGCAAGTTCGTCTATTACCTCATCTCCTGCAACATTGCCGAGATCATGATCATTTTCCTGCCCACCGTGATCGGAAAATTCCTCTTCCCCTTTGCGGCTGCTTCACTGGCTGTTTCTTCTCCGCTCAAACCCATCCAGTTGCTGTGGTTGAACCTGGTGACGGATGGCGCTCCCGCGCTGGCGCTTGGCACCGAAAAGGGTGATCCGGATATCATGGATCAATCTCCGCGACCCAAGAAAGAACCCATTATCAACCGCTTTATGCTGGTCGGCATTGCCATCCAGACCATTTTCATCGCCGGTGCGACCCTTTTGGCTTATTCATTCGGGTTGCGCATGGGCAACCAGCAAACCGCCGAGACCATGGCTTTTGTCACCCTCTCGCTCTCCGAACTGCTGCGCGCCTACACTGCCCGCTCTGAACGCTATCCACTCTTGAAAATGGGCGTTTTCAAAAACAAATGGATGAACATTGCCGTGCTGGCTTCCGTTTTGCTGGTCATGGCGGTCATCTACATTCCCTTTTTCAATGTCATTTTCGATACCGTTCCCCTGACCCCGGTGGAATGGGAAAAGATCATCCCCTTGCTACTGTTGCCTTCGGTGGCGGCTGAGGTGGTGAAATACGTTGTTTCCAGAAAAAAGAAAACAGCATAACGAACCGTGAAATATAGAAAGGGAGAAGCGTTTTTTCAGGCTTCTCCCTTTTTAGTTCCCGTGCACCGAACGCATGGGTTCAAAGCTGACGCGATGGATCTCGCATAGCCCGGTTGTTTGCAGTGCGGTGCGATGGCGGGCAGTGCCGTACCCCTTATGCGCGGCAAATCCGTAGGTGGGGTATTGGCTGTCTATTTCGATCATCAAGGCGTCGCGGGCTGTTTTAGCCAGAATCGAAGCTGCCGCGATGCTCAAGCACAGGCTGTCACCTTTGGGCAGGCAGATTTGCGGGAGATTGCTTTCCGTTAATCGCATGTAATCGATCAGCAGATGGTCAGCCTTATAACGCAGTTGCGCCAGCGCACGCAACATGGCAGCGCGCGTGGCTGCAACGATGCCCATCTGGTCTATCTCCTGGTTGCTGACAGAACCTATTGCCCAATCCAGGCTGGCTGCTTTGATACAACCCTGCCAGCGTTCGCGCTGATGTGGGGTCATTTTCTTGGAGTCGTTAACGCCGTTCAGCAATTGCAGAATGCGCTCATCGTGAGGCAGAATGACTGCTGCGGCGAACACCGGTCCAGCCCAGGCGCCGCGCCCGGCTTCATCCAGCCCGGCGATGCTGTGATAGCCCTGTTGCCATAACTGCAATTCGTGCTCGAGGGTGGGGCGGTGAGCGGGGGGAGTACGACTACGAGCCATACTCTTTACGGAAGGCTTTCCAGCGGATGCGGATCAGATCGGCAGCCATGTGCAACGAGTCGCGCAAAAATCTTACCTTGCTATGCGCATTAAAATGCCAGTGGATGGGCACTTCGTGGATGGCGTAGCCGAACCTGCGCGCCAGAAAGAGCACCTCCACATCGAAAGTCCAACCCTGGATGGTCTGCAGCGGGAACAACTGATCAGCAGCTCTGGCGCTGAAACACTTGAAGCCGCACTGCGTATCCTGCAACCCGGGCAGTGCCATCACTTTCACCAATCCGTTGAAGGCACGCCCAATGAAGTGGCGGTAGGCGGGTTCTCCGATGCGCTGAGCGCCGGGCGCTTCACGCGAGCCAATGGCAATATCGCAGCCCTTCAGCGCAGGCGGGATGAAATTGTTGACCTCTTCGATAGGCATGGAGAGGTCGGCGTCGCAGATGAAACGATATTCTCCCTGCGCTGCTAACATACCCGTCTTGACCGCGATGCCTTTGCCTCGTTCCGCGATGTGGATGGCACGAAAGGTGGGATATCGTTGCGCGAATTCCCGGGCGATGGTGAAGGTGTGGTCGCTGCTGCCGTTCTCCACCACCAGCACTTCCGCGCGATAGCTCTGCTGGCTCAAAAAAGTAGCGATCGCTGCCAGGCTGGCGGGCAGGCGCGCTTCTTCGTTATAGGCGGGAATGACGATGGACAGGAAGGGTTTATTCATGCTAAGAACTAATTATACGAGCATTGAGTAAGCTATCCAATAAAATAGACTAGGATTTCTGTATATCATTGATTTCTAAATTATGTATAAAGTACAATTGAAATATATAAAGGTCAGTATTAATGATATTTCCCCCTTGAAACTGTTTAATAATCAAAAAAACGAATAAAGAGGAAATATGAGTCCTAAAGAACCACGAGTGTGGGAAACCGTTTCGAAAAAAACCATCCTCAAACACAGTAAATTTTTAACAGTTGAAAATCATATAATAAAACTTCCTGGTGGGCAGGTAATTTCCGATTGGCCATGGATTATTATTCCAAGTGCTGCTATTGTCCTTGCGGTGACGGAAAACGATGAATTCCTTTGCTTTCGCCAAACAAAATATGCAGTAGAAGGAACAACGTTAGCCCCGGTTGGCGGCATGCTTGAGCTAGATGAAAAGCCAATGGATGCAGCGAAAAGAGAACTACTTGAAGAGACTGGCTACATATCAGCACATTGGGTCAGTTTTGGAAGTTACATTCTGGATCCCAATCGAGGTATAGCAACCATGAATTTATTTTTGGCTCTGAAGGCAAAACAAGTAACCGAGCCTAACAGTGATGATCTGGAAGACCAGGAATTGTTGCTTCTCAGCCAAAATGAAATTGAAGATGCATTGAAATCAGGGGAGTTCAAGATATTAGCATGGTCAACAGTTGTCTCAATGTCTTTAAATTACATAACTAATTCCAGAAACCATGGAATGCTTTAGGAAGTATCTGCTTTTCATATTTCAATACAACAAGGCGAATACAATTATTCTGTGATAATTACAGGTCGGGGTGGGCGGACTTGAACCGCCGACTTCTGCGTCCCAAACGCAGCGCGCTTCCAACTGCGCTACACCCCGGCGCATGAAGTATAATCGGTTAACACTTCAACCGTCAAGGAGTGCCGTTTGAGCATGCGCAGCCAGCCACGTTCTCAAGAAATCATCCGGATGTTTCTTTTGCTGACTTCTGCGTCCCTCTTGGTCGGCTGTCAGCCTGCTGCGACGGTGCCACTGCAATCAACTTTGTCTCCCACCGCCACCCTGCTTCCCAGCCCGACCCCCAACGTGCAATTGACCTCCTCCTCTGCGCAAACCACGGAAGCACAACCGCTGTGCGAGGAGAGTGGCAGCATCCGTTCCTACACGCTCGCTTCCGAGTTGCTTGGCGAAGCTCTTGATTTTGACGTTTATCTCCCCCCCTGCTATGATTCTGCTTCGGGGCAGACTTACCCGGTCATTTACCTGCTCCACGGGCAGTGGCAGAACACTGCTCTCTGGCAAACGATTGGCATTCAGCCTACAGCCGATGAACTCATCTTGAGCGGGCAACGCCAACCGTTCTTGATCGTCATGCCGTATGAAAAATATTATTTCCGTCCGGCTGAGAATAACCACTACCCGGATGCGCTCGTGCAAGAGTTGCTGCCGTGGGTGGAAGATAATCTGGCGGCATGCGGGCAAAAAGAATGTCGCGCCATCGGCGGCATCTCGCGCGGGGCTGCCTGGGCGACCCGCCTGGCACTTCAGAACCCCGATATGTTTAGTGCTCTGGGTGCGCACAGCATGTCCCCTTTCAATGGGGATATTGAGGAGCTGCCCGACTGGGTGGCTACCATTCCGCAAGATGAACTGCCGCGCATTTATCTGGATGTGGGTGCCAGCGATCCGACGGTCAAAGATGCATTGGCTTTTGAGCAAACTCTCAACACCCTGGGAGTGGCGCATGAATGGCATTTAAATTCCGGTCGGCATAATGAAACCTACTGGTCGGAACAGATCGCGAATTATCTGAGCTGGTATACGCTGAATTGGATGGAGGAGTGAAGGGAACAGGATGATCCTCGAGAAAAAACTTCAATGGCTCGTTCTCATCACAATGTTGGGAGGTATTCTGGCTGCCTGTTCTACCCATGGCGCGGCTGACACTGTGCCCACCGCAACAGCAGCCCTTACCCCCACTGAGGAGCTTCCAACCGCCACCCCCTCTCCGCAAGTGTGCACCGAAACACAAGGATATTTTGAGTATCAGGAAATCCAGACCGCGCTCATGACGCACCCGCTTTCTTTCCGCGTCTATCTGCCGGTTTGCTACGACCCCGACGGGGAGTACGAATATCCCGTGTTGTACTTCCTGCACGGGCAGAGCTTCAATGATGATCAGTGGGATCGGCTGGGTGCCGATGAAGCCCTCGATAGGTTGATCCTGGCGCGAGAGGTAGCTCCTTTCATTATTGTCATGCCCAAAGAATCCGATTATATGTCGAACCAGTGGGATTCAAAGTATGGTCCGGCGATCGCCGAAGAATTGACCGTTTGGGTTGATGAGCACTACCGCACCTGTGCGGAACGCGAATGCCGTGCGATCGGGGGGCTTTCGCGCGGGGCGGCTTGGGCTATGCGCACAGGACTGATCTACTGGCAGACCTTCGGCAGCATCGGCACCCACAGTCTGGCGCCCTTCCGCGGAGATTTTAACGAGGCACCTTTCTGGTTCAAAGAGATCCCCGAAGATCAGTTGCCCCGTATCTGGATCGATATCGGCGTGCTGGATGTAAACCTGGATGCCGCCAATACCTTTGAAGTACGTTTGACCAAGTATCGTATTCCCCATGAATGGCATATCTTCCTGGGGACCCATAATGAGGACTACTGGCAGGCGCATGTAGAGGAATACCTGCGCTGGTATGCCGAAGCCTGGAAGGAGAAGATGGATCAATGATCGCGAATATCGGATATTTGTTGCTGGTGCTGGGGGTGGTGTGCAGTGTGCTGGCTGTGCTCATCTGTTTGTGGGCATTAATAAAAAAAGTTCGTTCTTTTGTGATGGAAACCAGGGTGCTGTCTGCCATAGGGACGCTGGCTGTGGTTGCTGCTTTCGCATTAGCTATTGTTTTGCTGGTAAGCGGTCGCTTTGATTATGAGATCGTTTATGAGAATACCAGCCGCCAGATGGACCTGCTCCAAAAGGTCACTGCGGTGTGGGGCAACAAAAGCGGCTCGCTCCTCTTTTGGAGTTTTTTGCTCTCCATCTGTACCTCGGTTGTTGCTTTTGGCAAATGGCAGGATAAAAAAGAACCTTATTTTCATGGCGTCATGCTGTTGTTGCAACTGATCAATCTCTTCTTTGTAGCGCTTATCACCTTCCAAACCAATCCTTTTGCGCGCTTGTGGCAGTTGCCAAACGGGAATGTAGCGGCAGCAGTGTTCGCACCAGCGAGTGCTCTCCCGTTCAATCCCGGTGACGGGCAGGGTTTGAACCCGCTCTTGAAGCATCTCGGCATGGTCATCCATCCACCGCTTCTCTATTTGGGATTCATCCTGTTCTTTGTTCCCTTTGCTTTTGCTCTTGTTTCTCTATGGCGTAGAGATTATTCCTTCACCTGGCTGAACAGTTCCCGCACATGGATCGTGCTGGCTTGGGTGTTTCTCACTGCCGGCATTCTGCTGGGTTGTTGGTGGGCGTATGACATTTTGGGTTGGGGTGGGTACTGGAGCTGGGACCCGGTGGAGATCGCCGGTCTGATGCCCTGGTTGAGCGGCTTGGGGTTGCTGCACTGTTTCAACACCTACCGTGCCAGCGCCCATGTGCGACGTTGGGCATATGTATGGATCGTTCTCACCGTGCTGCTTATCATCTTCGGCATCTACCTTTCCCGCACGGGCGTGGTCACTTCGGTGCATGCCTATTCGCAGAGCAGCATCGGTCCGGCATTCATGGGCTTTTTCATCTTCTTGTTTGTTCTGTCAATTGGCACATTGGTGGCGCGCTGGAAAGACCTGCGCCCGGAGGCAGAGCGCCCATCCTATCTCTCCCAGGCGGGCTTAGCTTGTACTCTCTCTCTCTGTATGGCATTGCTGGTGCTGGTCTGCTTAGTGGGGGTTACCCTTCCGCTCACCTCGCAAGCCCTCACCGGTAGTCGCACGGAGCCCTCGCAATTGTATTATGAGTGGAGCTTCGCTCCGCCCCTGCTGGTTGTTTTGATCAGCATTGCTCTTGGGTATCTGCCGCAGAACAAGAGTTATTCCACGCTTTCCGGAATCCTTGCGCTTGTGTTCACCATTGGGGTAGGCTTGTCGCTTGGCAAGATGAATTTTTCGGCGCTGGTGGGCTTATGGGTGGTGTTCTTCTTGATAAGTGCGCTGCTTTTCGCTGCCGCTGATCGTCTCCGCCGTTCATCTTCTAGTGTAACGCCCAAAAAACGTTTCCCGCGCCTTGCTGGTATCGTGCTGCATTTGGGATTTGCCCTGCTGGCGTTGGGGGTGGTCGGCAGCCGTAATTTGGCAGATTCCAATGTGGTTTCTTTGCAAGCCGGGCAGAGCACCGCTTTGGATGGCATGCAGGTCACAAAGACTTCTGGAGAGGTGGAGGTTGCAGCGAATCAGCAGGTGCTGTATGCCGAAGAATATGTTTTCCAGCAGGATAACAGGCGGGCTGTGGTGCTGCATCCGCACATCCTTTGGTACGACGACACCCGCAGCACCGTTTCTTCCCCCGCCATCCATTCCACGTTGTTGACCGATACCTATGCTGCCATCCTGGAGTGGGATGGATTTGCCAATGGCACAACCACGGTGCTGCTTTCTACATTTCCTTTGATGGCATGGTTGTGGATCGGTGGCGTGCTGCTCATGCTGGGCACTGTATGGTTGCATGTTGCAAACAGGTTTTCTCGAAAGGACGACAGCGAGTCGGAAGTGCCTGATCGAACAGCAAAATAACATATAAACTACCCACACCTTCTTCACAAATTCTTCACATCTCATCGATATTCTTACGTTTGAAAGATCCATGAGGTGTAATATGGAAAAAGGTTGGAAGATCGCTTTGATCGTCGTCGGGGCTTTTCTCTTGATCTGCGCGATGGTTTTCCTCGTGTCGTATTTCGCAGGCGGCAGGTTCTATCGAGGTTATGACAGCTATGGAAGCGTACGGCGCTGGGATGATTCTGCTGATCGCTACTTCAGAATGCCGCACGGTGGCATGATGCGCAGATGGGATGGCTCCTCAGCACCCAATGAAGATTTTTATCTTGAACATTGGATAGCAATTCTTGGCATCAGCAAAGAGGAACTCCAAAACCGTCTCGATTCCGGTGAGTCGTTGGAAAGTATTGCTGAATCGCTGAGCATCGAAATGCCTTGTTGGGATAGGAATGTGGATGATGAGCATGCTGACCTGAGCACAACCCCCACCAGAGATGATGGTTGGGTCAATGGCGCAGGGATGTGTTTCCAGGAATACCCCTGAAAAGGAACGGAATTGGAGTATTCCAACCCCGTTTGCTTCTGTATACAATAGCAATATGCAGAAAATTCTCATTATCGAAGATGAATTGGAACTGGTCAAAGTGTTGCGTTCTTATTTGGAGAATGCCGGTTTTACTGTGATCAGTGCTTTGCGGGGTGATAGCGGGCTGGTTGCCTGGCAGAACGAACGTCCTGACCTGGTGCTGCTCGATCTCAACCTGCCCGGCATGGATGGCATCGAGCTCGCCAAATCCATTCGCAAAACGGATGCCACGCCCATTGTCATGGTCACCGCGCGAGTTGAAGATATCGACCGTATCGTGGGGTTGGAACTGGGTGCGGATGACTACATATCCAAACCCTTCTCACCGCGCGAGGTTGTGGCACGCGTGAAAGCGGTGCTGCGCCGCACGCAGCCGACTGAAGGATCTGTGAAAAAGTTGATCATCAAAGACCTGGAAATCGACGCGGATGCTTTCAAAGTCAAACAAGCGGGCAGCACGCTCGATCTCACCCGCACCGAATTTGCCATTTTGCAGCTCATGGCGGAACATCCTGGCAAGGTCTTTACCCGCCTGCAGTTGCTCGAAGCCACTCAAGGGGTGGCGTATGAGGGATATGAGCGCACCATTGATGCGCATATCAAGAATCTGCGTTCCAAACTGGGCGATAAAGCCGACCAGCCGAAATATATTAAGACCTCCTTCGGAATCGGGTATAGCTTCAGGGAGAATTAATCTATGGGCATGCGCTGGCGCATTTTCCTTTCATTTCTTTTGATCATCCTTGTTGCGGTGGGTTCGTTGGCTTTTTTCGCCTATCGTTCCACTACCAGCGAAATTGCCTCTTTTGTAACTCGCGGCGGATTATGGGGGATTGAAGAAATGGTGAAGGCGCTGGAAGAATACTACCAGGAGCATCAAACCTGGCAGGGTGCAGAAACGATATTGGCTTCTTCCCAAACCGGCAAAGGTATGATGCAGCATAGCGGCATGATGATGGGTGGTATGCACGAGAATGCCTTTCGTTTGGTAGATGCAGATGGCTATGTGGTAATTGATCAGCGCAATCCGCAAAGCGAGGGCTCTTTCCTGGATACCAATCCACCGGGAGCGGTAGTATTGACCCTCGATGAAACGGTGATTGGATACCTGTTGCCTGAAAGCGGATATATGTTCCCGACGGTTGACATCAATGCAGCGCT